>Ga0134098_1000104_pt1 | contig 93173 bp, 78 predicted proteins | sample 9_3taG_FD_94456 | JGI IMG/M metagenome (GOLD analysis project Ga0134098, IMG submission 94456) | Switchgrass degrading microbial communities from high solid loading bioreactors in New Hampshire, USA - 9_31_10_142_A3 metaG | ecosystem: Engineered > Bioreactor > Semi-continuous > Anaerobic >... | reverse complement strand
CTGATCGTATCAGCAACACTTAAGTCATACTTGATGAACAGTTGGACTGCCTTCATTCGTTCCTCGTAGGAATGCATGGACTACCTCCTGACTTATAAGTCCAGGTTTTTGTCCGCACCCCCTGCTCTGGAATTTTTGATTGCCAAAAACACTCGGCGCCCATCTTTTCAGTAAAGACCGTTCTCTGCTTTACGAACTGGCACGCTCCCATGATCTGTGGCGGCAGCGGGTCGCCATCATGGCCACCTTTTACTTTATCAAACAGCACGATTTCGCAGACACCCTTCGCCTGGCTGAGCTGCTGATCAGCCACAAGCACCATTTGATCCACAAGGCGGTCGGTTGGATGCTCAGAGAGATCGGTAACCGCGACTTAAAAACTGAGGTGGAGTTTCTGGAGAAACACCACCTCTATATGCCCCGCACTATGCTGCGTTATGCGATTGAGAAGTTTGATCCTGAACTGAAAAAGAGGTTTCTGGCAATAACCGATCAGCTGCTGTATGTCCACCCGTGATCCCCATGGTAGATCATCAGCTTGGTCATTCCCCCGTCGATGGTGATATTTTCGCCGGTTATGAAACCTGCACGGTCGCTGCATAAAAACATCACCATGTGGGCTATGTCCAGGGGATTGCCCACTCTGCCGGCGGGATGCTGCGTTCTGTCCGGCCCTTCAAACTGGGTGTTGGCTGTATCGATCCACCCAGGGCTGATCGAGTTCACTCTCACCTTGCCCGCCAGGCTTACCGCCAGCGCATGGGTCAGAGCCGCAATGCCTCCCTTACAGGCGGTGTAACTCTCGGTGTTTGGCTGGCTCATCCTGTCCCGGGTGGAAGAAATATTGATAATCACCCCATCGGGATTAAAGTGATCCTTAAACAGCTTCGCAAGCATGAACGGCGCTGAAACACCCACCCGAAGGACATAGTTGAAATCATCGTAGGAGCAGTTCTCAATCCCACCCCGGGAGACACAGGCGTTATTAATCAAATAGTCGATTCTGCCGTAGTCGGCGATCACTTTGGCGGCGAATGCCCGCAGCACCTCTTCCTCAGCGATGTCGCCGACGAAATAATCATTAGGCAGCAGATCAATCGTGCATACATGTGCCCCCGCTTTTTTAAACTCCTCGCAAATCACCCTGCCGATGCCTCTGGCACCGCCGGTCACCACGGCCACTTTATCTTGAAACAAGCCGAATCTCCTCCATCATCATGTTTTATGGACAGTCACACAGACATCGATCCATCCCCTGCTGTTGGAGTACTTCTCCAATTCCGGAATGGTCAGTTCGATCAAGGAGTTGCTGCTGCCGCAGGCGGGAAATACCCTTTCATAGCGCATCAAGGCTTGATCAAGGTAAACCTCCACGCCTTCATTGACGGCAAAGGGGCAGATCCCACCAACCGCATGGCCGATCAGGGAAACCGCTTCCTCATTTGTCAGCATGCTCGGCCTGCGGCCAAACTGAGCTTTATACTTTGCATTGTCCACCCGGGTATCTCCAGAAGCTACCACCAGGATCACCCTTTCGCCAAGGCGGAATGACAATGTTTTGGCCACACACCCTTTCTCGCAGTTCAGCACCTGAGCTGCCTGATCCACAGTAGCGCACGACTCCTCGAATTCCATAATCCGCTCTGCTATTCCCAATGCTTTGAAGTATTCTCTTACCCTTTCAACAGACATTGCTCCACTCGACACTCCTATACCATTAATTGACCTACTTGTTTATGCCCAAAAACCATTCTTTAGTGAGTTCACTATGCTTGAAGAAATCCAAGAGCAGTTGTCCCACTTTCCTGGCCCCTTTGGCCGACGGATGGGTGCCGTCAGGGACTGGTGTGAAGTCTTCCCGCAGCCAGGTCAGGCCATCGCTCTGCCTCGGCCTGACACCATCTGCCCATAGGTATGGCCCCCAGACCATGACCGGCGCATTAACTGGTCCTAAATTTGGGTCGTAATTGTACCGCGGCGAACCATCGATCTGTTCTTGGATAAGCCAGCGTACAGCAAAAGCACTTTCGTAAGCATATGGTTCAGGATTGAGATCCCTCACTGCATAGCCGGCATAGGTTCTGCTGGAGATCAATACGAGCTGCAGATTTGGATACCGCCGTTTGGCTTCCCGGACGATCACGCCGATGCATTCCTTAAGCAGCAGTGCATGGTCCGGAAACCCTCCATAGCGCATTCCGGGGTTCATCAGTGCTTGATAGATCCACAGAACCTGAACCTGAGCCTGTGTGACGCCTTCGGCGGCGAGCATGGCATCAGCATAGTCCCAGGGAGTCCCCTTTCCTCCCACCCCGGGGATAGTGAGCTGGCGGCTGTAGTTGGCGGTAGGGTCGGCCCAAGCCCGGGCGTCTTGGCCGCCGGCTGCCGCGTTTACCAGCACGACACAATCGGCTTTGTCCGGGTCGGCTTCAGCCATTTGCTTGAACATGGCGAAGTTGATGCGGGTATTGGACATCCCAATTCCCATGAGGACAATCTTCCCGTCATCAGAGGGGTTCCCATGTTCATCCAGAGGGGTGATTCTGGAGGCCGCTTCCAAAGCCGCTTGTTGATGCGCCGGCGGTGGGCTGTTGCTCCCTGAACCATAGAGCCCCCCATCCTGGCCTTTGTAAGTATCGCCCGGCCCCATTTCTGTGAGGGGGGTGAAGCCAGTGTAAGGAATACCTTTTTCCATTTCAGCAAAGGCTTGTTCAGAAATCAAGCCGCTGCGCTGGCTGCCTTGATATTCTGCACGCATTAAATCACTCAAGTACAACCTGCGGGTCTGAACCTCATCATCAACGTCCCACAGATCATCACTGCCGGCTGATTCATACTTATTGATCTGCTCACGGATGTACGCCGTATCAACAAAATCTGCAGCTTGTCCCACCGCTGGCTGCGGCAGGGCAAGCAATGACAGTAACACAGCACCAATTAAAAGGAACTTGTTCATTGCTCCACACTCCTGCATCAAAGATTGCTGTATAGTTTTTCCGCATCAGAGCACGGATCCCCTTCAACCTCCACCTCTGCCGCCCGCTTGAAACATTGCATTTCTTGTGTTATGGTGGGATTAGGACATGGAGGATGATAGTTATGATTGCTGATCGGTTTTACTATGAAATCGGTCCGGCCTTCTCCTTCTACCACTCTGTCACAGTAAATCCCCAGGGCTTTGACATTCATATGCACACGTCCTATGAAATGCTCTACTTTATTTCGGGCAACGCCACTTACCACGTTGAAGGCCAGATTTACCAGATGGGGCCGGGTGATCTGATCTTCACCAACACCAAGGAACTGCACAAGATCATCTTTCACTCCGACGAGCCCTACGAGCGGAAATTCATCCAGTTCAAACCTGAATTCATCCTTGGGCTGCAGACCGACGGATTCAACCCTCTTGCTGTGTTTGAGCACCGCAAACCGGGGCACAACAATAAAATAAACGCGGAGGATGTCCGCGCATACAAAATCGACAGCTATATCGAGGCTCTGCACGAATATGCCAAAAGCGGTACTCCGGTGGACAATGCCATGATCAAGGCCACCCTGCTTCAGATGCTGGTAGCCGTCAACCAGGTCTTTCAAGAGAAACACCAGGAGTCTTTGGGTGTGCCCAATGCAAAAATCAACGCCATCCTTTCGTATATAAACGATAATCTGCATCAGCACATCTCCCTTGATGAACTGGAGAAAGCATTCTATATAAACAAATACCACCTCTGCCATATCTTCAGGCAGAACACCGGTTTTTCCATCCTGGAGTACATTACGTACAAAAGGATAATGCGAGCCAAAGAGCTGCTTGTACAAGGCCAGCCGGCCACCGACGTGGCGGCCCAAATCGGCTACAGTGATTACTCCACGTTTTTCCGGGCATTCAAGAATATTGTGGGCATTGCGCCCAATAAATACAAGAAAATGACAAGGGAGCACAGGCAGTGACACAGCTGCCGCTGTCTGCGCCCCCTTCCCAAGCTCCAAGCTTTATTGAGGCCTGCATTGGGTAAAGGTTCCTATGAGGGCGATCCGGTTCAGATTTGGATTGGTGACCGGGAACCCGAGCTCCGCCGTGACAACGATATCCTGGAACGGCGCAAACTGTTCTCCAGGCCCGAAGGTGATGGCTCCCACCCAGACACCGGGCTGAATCACAACCGGGCCAGTCTGCAGCAGTTGGAACGGAATCGGTTGGGCGCCCGAACGCCTGATCCACGCCACATAGATGTTTCCGCCCAAGACCGATGGCTGCGGCAGGCCAATGGTGGCTACCAGCACATTACCGTTCCGGTTCGGCGCTTGAAATACTCTGGCCACCCCGGCTGCTTCCGCTTCCGGCAGCACTGGCACATTGGCAGTCCGGAACAACAGCATGCAGCATTCAATAGTTGGAATCTGGGCACCGGGGATGCAGATTACCTGCCCGGGGAAAATCAGGTTGGGATTGGTAATCTGGGGATTGGCCGCAATCAGTGCGGGGAGAGGGACGCCGAAGCGGTTGGCGATCAGGAATAAGCTATCGCCCGGCATCACTGTATAATAAAACCCAGTGCAAACCGGTGGAGGCGGCGGAGGTATTTGCTGAACGGTCTGTTGCACGATCATGTCCAGCTCCTTTCCTGATTTGTTACTACAGCATACGCGCCTTCCGGAAATACGCAATAGGATACAGCTGTCATTTTATAATGAAGGCGCTTTCCATGCTCGAAAAGCGCCTTTCCTTTTACCTGCTATTCCCAGAGATCCTCCCAGCTTTTTGCCCCTTCCCACAGGAACACCTGGCCTTTGATCAAGCGGCAGTTCTTGTCGATCCCCTTGATCGCTTCCATTTCCGCATCAGTCAGCGGATCCTCGGTCACAGCCTTAAGGTTGCTGACGTAATGTGATGGATTGGTTGAGAAGGGAATCGGCACCTGCCCCCTTTGCACCGCCCACTTGAGGCAGATCAGAGCCGGATGCACATTATGCCGCTTGGCGATTTCCACAATCACCGGGTCTTCCAGCGCTGCTGTATCCTCCGGTGTCCGATCCCGTTCGGGGCGGTTGGGCGACCCGAGCGGGCAGTAGCCAATGGGCACGATGTTGTGGTCCAGGCAGAACTGGAACAGCTCCGGCTGCTGGAAATGGGGGTGCAGTTCCATCTCATTGGCCGCCGGTTTGATGCGGGCGTCCCGCAAGAGCAGCTTCAGTTTGGACACGGTCATGTTGGATGTTCCGATATGCCTGACCAAGCCCATGTCCACCAGCCGTTCCATCTGGCGCCAGGTGCGCATGTAATTCTCGTGAATGTAGGGCTTTGACCTGGGATCCCGGTAATCCGGCGATGCCCCCGGCGGATGATAGTTGGGGAACGGCCAATGGATCAGGTACAGATCGAGGTATTCCAACCGCAGATCTTTCAAAGTTTTGGCCACGGAAATCAGGACATCTCCGTCGCCGTGCATGTCATTCCATAGTTTGGAAACAATGAACAGCTCTTCTCGTTTGACGTTGTGCTTCTCCATCGCTTCGGCAATTTTGGGGCCGATCAGATGCTCGTTGCCGTAAACAGCGGCACAGTCGATCAGCCGATACCCGGCTGCGATGGCTCCCGACACGGCTTCCGCGATCTCCTCGCCGGGGTACCGATCAGAACCAAAGGTCCCCAAACCGATCCCCGGCATCTTGGCGCCGGTGTACAAAGTCTTTTGCGGTACAAGCTCAGGATTGACTCGCTCCATGTTACTCCTCCTTCACCCACGGTAGAATTCCGGTTGCCGATAAATACTCGTCAATGCAGTTGACGACCCGGTCTTTTGCCAACTCCCTGGGACTGTTGGCCAATGCGCCGCTGCGGACCTTGGCATACTGCATAGGCATGAACTGGCTCAACACACCCAGGGGAATCTCCACTTCCGCCAGATTTGCGAACAAGCGGTCAAGCGAGGCCTTGACAGACGGCTGGGGCAGGTAGTAGCGGCAGCGGTCGGAAAAGCTGTACTTCCGCGCCAGGTGAAGTTTATGTTCATCGCCATGGTAATGCTTCTGCCAGTCTTTGGGGTTGGCTAGCATCGCCGCTTCCAACACCGCCGGGAAATCCGCCAAAGCCCGGCCGGTGTGCCCCAAGAGTTCCGCCTCAATCATGCTTAAGGCAAACAGTCCTTCCCGCAGGGCAAACGTCAGTGCTGGGCCTACTTTGAGGAACACCACCCCGTCTTCCACCATCTGGCGCAGGTGCAGTGGTGTCTGGTAATCCGTCGAATGCCCTTCGAAGACTAGATTGGGATATGCTGTCAATGCCCGGCTGAGCTCCGCGGCTGCGTTCCTATCGTAGGGGTGAACCGTCTCGTCGCCGAATTCCACACCCGGCTGGACCACCACGGCGATCACCCGATCCCAGGCTTCAGCCAATCCCGCCTCGGCGAAGGCACTCTGATAAGCAGCCACCGTTTCCTCGAAGTCTGCCGCTTTGGTTACCTGCACTTTGTCTTCCTGCTCCTGGCTTCCCCCGGGTATGGGTACTTCACTGCCGATGACATACACCGGGGCAACGGCTGCGGGGTTTGCAGCTTTAAGCTCGGCAAATGCTGCTTCCGCAGCTCGGGCCAAGGCCGCGCCTCTGGCGGCAATCAGCTCAGTGGCCAGTTTTTGGTTGGGATCGTCGCCGCCGAGGCGCATGCTTGTATCAATGTGGATTTTGGCAAAACCGGCAGCCGCGAACTGCCGGACAAGTTCCTGTGCCTCCTCCATAGCCTTTGCGGCCGGTAAATGGCTGAAAGTAAGAGGGCCGAGATGATCTCCGCCGAGGATGATGTATGCCTCGGGGAAGCCTACCCTGGCGGCTATGCGGTGAACATACTCCCGGAAATCCTGGGGAGTCATGCCGCTGTACCCGCCGTACTGGTTCACCTGGTTGGCAGTGGCCTCGATCAGTACATACGCCTGATCCTTCTTGGCCCGTTCCAAGCAGGCTTCAATCACCAGTTCATTGGCGGTGCAGGCTGAATACATCCCGATTTTCCTACCCTGTTTGTAATTGGCAACCAACTGCTGCAGCGGATTCACAGATCTCACTCCAATCCATGGCCTATTCATTCATTAGTAGTATCTTCCCTTTGACGGCTCCCGGTGTTTTGTACAAGGCAAAGGCTTCCGCGGCCCGGCTCAGAGGAAACTTCTTGAAAATCATAGCTTCGTCATACTGCAGCTGGCCGGTCTTGAAAAAGTGAGCGGTCAGCTCCCACTCTTTGCCGGGGAACGGCGCGCTGTAGGACATCCAGGAACCAGTCAGAAGGAATTCTTTGCGGTTCATCTGTTCAAACAGCTTGGGATCAAATATCAATTCTTTGGTGGGCGTGCCGATGAAGCAGATCCTCGCCTTGTTGCCCGCCAGCTCAAAGGCAAGCTTCATGGTGATATCCACACCTGCTGTTTCGAAGACATATCCGAAGCCACGCCCGGCGGTGGCCACCATGGCTTGTTCTTTGAAGCCGGGTGACAAGGTGTTGAAGGTCTGATCCACTCCAAGTTTCCTGGCGAGAGCCAGGCGGTCGTCGTCTATATCAAATACGAAAACTCTGCGGGCGCCGTAAATTTTCGCCCACTGCGCCGTAAACAGACCGATGGTGCCGCCGCCCAAGATGGCCACATCAGTTGCGCCCCGGAACTGGACACATTCCAGGCCGTGCAGGCCGATGGTCGCCGGCTCGAACAAAGCTCCCTGCTCGTAGGACACATTAGCGTCAAACGGAACCACATTCCGTTCTGGAAGGGCCACATATTCAGCGAAGGCTCCCTGGATGCGGGATCCGATGAAGGTGTAGTGCCGGCATTGTGAGTAATTGCCCAACAGGCAGTCGACGCATTTGTGGCATGGGATCAAGGGTACTCCGGCCACCCGGGTGCCCACAGTGATGCGCTGGACACCAGGGCCTACAGCCACTACCTCTCCGGAAAACTCATGTCCCAGGACAATCGGGTAGTAGTGGGCCGCATCACCCAATACCCGGGGGATGTCCGAACCACAGATGCCTACGGCCTTCACCTTCACCAGTACTTCGTTTTCTTTCGGTTCAGGTGTCGGCCAGTCTTCATAGCGCAGATCTTCTCTTCCATGCAGTACCGCCGCTTTCATAACCCTTCTCCTTATACTTTATTAAAATCAATACTTCCGCATCAGCTCTTTCAGCTGGTGATAGAGCTCACGGTAAAGTTGGTAGTATCGCTGGTAAACCCTGTGGTTGGCAGGATCAGGCTGATGAATCCGTTTGATGCGGATCGTCTTTGCTACAGCCTCTTGGAAACTACGGTACACTCCCACACCCACTCCGGCGAGGATTGCCGCCCCGAGGGTGGTCGCCGTGTCCGAGGAAGGTACCTGAAACACTTTCCCTGTGACATCGGCTTTGATCTGGGTCCACACCTCACTGTTGGCAGCTCCGCCCATGGCGTTCAACACTTGAGCAGTAACCCCTGCTTCTTCGGCAGTTTCCAAGTTGTGGAGCAGCGCATAGGCGCAGCCCTCCATGATTGCCCTGATCAGATGGGCTTTGGTCTTGGCATAGTTCAAGCCAAAGAAGACGCCTTTGGCATGGACATCCCAAAGCGGGGACCGCTCACCCGCCATGTACGGCAGGAACACCAAACCGTCCGAACCTGGGTTCACGCCGGCCGCCAGCTCACTGAATGTTTCAAACGCATTCCTGCCAGTCCGCTTCTCCAGTTCGGTTTCATACGTCCCCAACTGTTCTTTGAACCATTTCAAGGTACCGCCGCCTCCGACAGTGCCGCCCTGCAGCAGCCACATCCCGGGCACTACGTGGAAGCTCAAAATCAGCTTGGGATGGGCTAAAGCACGGTCAACGCAGATACTCATCCCCCCTGCCTGCCCCCCTTGCTCCTGGGTCTCGCCTGGAGCAATGACACCGGCGCCTAAAGTACCGCAAGCTGCATCCAGGCCTCCGGCAACCACCGGGGTTCCAGGTTTGAGCCCTGTTCCCGCCGCAGCCTCGGCGGTCACCATGCCCACAACCTGGTGGCAGGGATAGACAGGTGGAAGCATCTCCGCGGGAATGCCCAACTCCTCACAGAGCTGGTAATCATAGGTGCCGCTGTTTATATTAAACACGTGCAGTCCATAACCCTGCGACAGATCTTGAGTTATTTCGCCGGTCAAGCGGTAGATGATGTAGCTGTTGCTTTGCAAAAACCAGGCTGTCTGGCGGAAGATTTCCGGCTTGTTTTCCTTGAACCATAGGATTTTCGGAGTGGAATAAGTGGGCTCAAAGCTGTTGCCGCTGACAGCGGCGATCCTGTCATTCCCCAGTTCTCTTTTGACCCGTTCGGCAACGACATGGGCCCGGTTGTCCATCCAGTTGGGTGTGTTGTGCAGAACCCTACCCCTGCGGTCAATCGGGATTGCGGACCAACTCTGCCCGTCAACACCAACCGCTCCGATCTGCGCGGCTGTCATGCCCTGGGCATCCAAAGCAGTCAGGACAGCCTGAATGGCCGCGCACACCTTCTGCCACCACTCCATGGGATCCTGTTCCACCCACCCTTGGCTCAGGTGATGCACCCCATAAGGTTCGCTGGCCTGAGCCAAAGCCTTCCCCTCTGGGTCGAAGACTGCCACTTTGCAGGCAGATGTGCCGATATCAATTCCCATCAGAAGATCTGCCACCGCCGATCACTCCATCTATTGCATTCTCTCACTCAATCGTTACCTTCGCTCAGCATAGAAGCTTACGGCCTGGCTGTTGCCGGCCGCGTCAACCACATACAGCTGGTGCCAGCCTGTGTCCGGTGTCAGGCTGATGATGTGGCTGCCTGTGGTTTCGCCGAGATATTGGCTGTCAAGGTACCAGAAAAGCCCCGAGTCAGGATCGCTGTGCAGTACCCTCATGTCGATTTTTTGGTACTGTCCGGATGCATCCCTGGGGATGAAAACGTAGCTGTTGGGCTGGGGGTATGCAATGCTGACCGGATTGTGCTGCCCAAGCGCTGGGCAGGCAGGATTGTGGGGAGGCAGCACTGCCTCCTTGGCAGCAGTATTGAGAACGGCCCGGATCTCCGGCGGGTAATCCAGCCTCAAGACAGACTTGAGGTCATCCCGATCCCAGCACAAGGAGCACACCTGCATAGTCTCAGCCTGATTCAAATATACTGTCCGCTCGTAAGGGGAATACCGGAGCGGCTTTGCTTCCTGTGAAACTTTGACGGTTGCTGTCTTTGCGGCAGCCGCTGCACCATCATCCTTTAAGCGGTAGCCGGTGGCCGCTGAAACTTGCTGTTCCACCAGAGCCCCTTCCGGGCAGACAAACCATGGTTGGTACGGGTTCTTGTCCAGGCCGTTGAAGATCCGGAACAGCAGCGGCGCCGCCGCGTCAATCCCGGTCAAGCCTTTCGCTTCGCTGCCGTCGAAATTGCCCACCCAGACGGCCACTGTCCACTGTGGTGAGACCCCGACTGCCCAAGCATCGCGGCTGCCGTAGCTCGTCCCGGTTTTCCAGGCCAATGGTGCTCCGGATCCGTAATTTTGCGGCCTGGCCGATTCCGCCAGGGTTTCCAGCACCAGATAGGCGCTGCCGGGTGTGATCAGTTGTACCTGATCCGGCTTCGTCTCTGAATCTGGCTGTACCACATGCAAAGGTGCAAACTGTCCGAAATTGCCCAAACCACGGTAGAGTGTGCTCAGTTCCCACAGGCTCACATCACATCCGCCCAAGATTAAAGACAGCCCATATTCTTGAGGAGGCTTGGCCAAACCCTGCAAACCTGCGGTTTTGAGGAAATCATAGAAGTCTTTGACGCCGTACTGGTTGAGCAAGTATACGGCTGGAGCATTGAGGGAGCGGATCAGCGCCGTATTTGCCCGGACAATGCCGTTGAACGTGCGGTCGGAGTTGTAGGGCGTGTAACCGCCGTAGCTAATGGGGGCGTCCGGCAAGACACTGTTGGAAGCAATCAAGCCCTCATCCATGGCTAACGCGTACAGGAACGGTTTGAGAGTGGAGCCTCCGGAACGGCGCATCTGCACCCCGTCGATTTTACCGGAGTTTTCGTTGTCGAAATAGTCTTGGCTGGCCACATAGGCCTTGACCGCCCCGGAGGCGGTGTCGGTAATCAGGAGCGCTCCGTTTTTAATCCCATGCTTGCTCATTTCGGCGATGTAGCGCTGCAGCAGCCTTGCAGCCCAGTCCTGCAGGTCTCTGTTAATTGTCGTCTTGATGATATTCTGATCCGTACTCCGCTGCAGGCGCTCCGCTAAATGCGGCGCCGCAAGGGGAAACGGCACCTGGCCCTCGGGCAGGGGTTCTGCTGCCGCCAATTCATATGTGGCCTGGTCGATGATTCCCGCCTGGCAGAGCTTGAGCAGCAGTTGGTCCCGCTTGAGCTTGAGCTGATCTGGATTCTGCATAGGATTGACGTTCGCCGGGTTGTTCGGCAGCACCGCCAAGGTGGCGGCCTCCGCCCAGCTCAAATTCTCCGGCTCCTTGCCGAAATAACGCAGCGACGCTGTGCGGTAGCCAATGATGTTGCTCCCGTAGGGGGCATGGAGCAGATACAGCTTGAGGATCTCATCCTTGCTGTACTTCCATTCAATCATCACAGCCTGGAGCATCTCGATTAGCTTATTGGCAACTGTGCGGGGTTTCGGCTGCATCAGCCTGGCAACCTGCATGGTGATCGTGCTGGCGCCGCTGATCCGCTGCCCGCGGCTGATATTCTGGTACAGCGCCCGGGCCAAGGCCATCAGATCAACGCCAAAATGCTGGTAGAAGCGCTTGTCTTCATACTGGATCACAGCTGTTTTCAATTTGAACGGTATTTCCCGGCCGTCATCGGGCAGGATCCACTGCTGTTTTTGATTGAGGAATACCCTCAGGATGCGCCCGTACTCATCCACCACAACCGTACTATAATCCTGGGCAAACAAGGGTTCAGGCAGCGGCCCAACCATCCACAGCGCAGCTGCCAGCCCCACCGCTGCGGCTGCCAACAGCCCCAATCCGATCCAAAGCCATTTCCACCTCATCTGGGGACAACCTCGACTGTCTGGCCAAAGGTGGTTACTTTGTAATCGTTGTTGTACATCGCTTCCAGCAAAGCCGGCGGCAGGTAGAATATGCCCACGGTGACCGCATTGAGCTTAACGATGAAATCATAACCGGGATCCCACTGCATCCGGTCAAAGAACCACATGATTCGGTCGTCGCGGATATCCACATACTCCTCGTGCCCAAGATTGAACCGTTCGGTCCACTGCGGCAGCGTACCTTGAGTCAGGCGCAGGTTTTCAATCTCCCATCCTGCCGGCAGCACCTGCACTAAAGCCATCTCGTAGATATCCAGGTCGTCCTCGTGATCAACATGGAACACAGCATAGAAGGTGTCACCCTGGGTGAGCTTGGTTACATAAATGGGGTTGCCCCACTGATCATAGTAATCTGTCTTCAGAATCAGATTTTTCGCCTCAGGCTGCAGATCACCCCGCTTGGGAATGCCTTCCCATTCCAAGGTGACAAACAGCGGAACTGAAGAGGTGTTGGTAAAAGCAACCTGCCTTCCTCCATCCCGAGGATCCAGGCTGACAAAACCGACAAGTTCGGACGTGTTCAAATCCACCCGGCTCTGATCCGGCAGGGTCACAATCCCAGTCATCTGTACTGCAGCAGCCTTGACGGCAGTGACATATTTCGCCAGAGCCAAAAGGGCATATCCGGTGGCCTGGGTGGAATACCAGCGCGGCGACGAAATATCTTTGGCAATCTGGTTGTACAAGGTACTGCCCCGCTCATAGTCCTTGGCCAGGGTCAAGATATCCAGCATGATCGCCTGATCCCGCAGCGTCGATCCATAAGTGCCGCCGAATTCCGCATAGTCGGGCACTGTCAGATCAGCCGCCGCCAAGATCGCCTCGCTGATCTGCTGATACCCCATCAGATAGTAGGCGCCGGCCAGATAGAACTTGGCAGCATTGGGCAGTTTATCGAGTTCGCTCTCACGCATATAGTTCATTGAGCTCAAAACCGGGGTTTCCGCCAGCGCCAGGAGATAGAGCCGGTATGCTCTGGTGAGCTGATCACCGGCATTGGCTTTGGCTGCTTCTGTCTGATACCGCATCCAGCGCTGCAGCATCTCCGCCGGTACATGATAACCCCTCGCCCTCGCCTCCAACAAGAAGTGGCCTGCATAGTTGGTGGCCCAGTAGTCAGCATAACCCGAATCCGGCCAATAGGCGAAAGCGCCACTGCTCAGCTGGTAGCGGGGATAGGAAGCAATCACACCATTGATATTGGTGTCGATCTCTTCCAACTCTGCCTTGCTCAGCGGATAAAGATCCGCCAGGTACAGCTGGGGGAAGACTCCCGAGGTGATCTGCTCGATACACCCGTATGGATACCGGATCAGCCACTGCAGACGGTGGTTCAGGTTCAACCCCCTCAAGCTGGAAACAGTCAGCCGGACGGCATCAGTCCCGGGAACACCCTGTTTCGGCAGCGTGAACTCAGCTGTCCCGCCCATATCAACAAGGCGTTCATCTACTAGGTAGATATATGGATTATCCGGCCTGACCGGGATGTGCACTGTGGACTTGTTAGTATGCCCAAGCAGTTTCGATACGGCTGAAACGGTGATCTCCGCCGTGCCCACAGCATCGGCTGCCGCCAGCTCAAAGAAAACTTCAGTGCGGTCCTGGCCTTTGGGATCAATGACCACCGTGTTCAAACCGATGATTTCCACCGGGCCGGAAACATCCAGGCGAACCTCGATCTCACCCAAACCATCCTCCAGGGTAAATACCGTGACGGGCACGCGGATCCGGTCCTGCGGGCCCAACACCCGCGGCAGAGTAGGCATGACCATCAGCGGTGCCTTCACTGAGGCAGACTGTTCAGCGCTGCCGTAGCGGCCTTTGTCCGCCGCTACCACCATGATCCGCACACTGCCGATGTAATTCGGCAATGTGACCGGAACTTCCGCATAACCATTGGCGTCGGTGGCCAGCGGGCCGTAAAACAGGCTGACGGTTTCAAACTGATCAAGATCCTGCTTGGGGGCCTGCAGCTGCCGGTAAGCAGCAATGCTGTCACCGCCGATGCTCAGGTGGTTGTGAATGTAACCGTAAGTCAGGTTGATGATGTCGGCGAAATTATCATAGGCCTTGCTGAGCAGCCTTTGCTTGGCAAAGAAGAACTGCCAAGGATCAGGTGCAGCATAACCGGTAATGTTCAGCAAACCTTCATCCACCACTGCCACGGTGAACTGGCAGGGCTGGCCGTCGGTGGTCTGCACTTTAAGAACAAACTCTTCTTCCGGCCTCACTGTTTCCGGAACAGTAAGGTTCAATCCAATCCGCGTGCCCTCACTCTTGACATAAAGCGGCACGACACCGTACATCCTAAGCGGCAGATCGTTGTCCGCCCTGCCGTAGGGTTGGTAAATCACCACCGAGACATAGGCATTGGGTATATACTCCGCCTTCACTTCGATATCAAATGCAGTTTCACTCGCTGTCAATTCCTGCCAGCTTTGATAGAGGATCCGTCCTTCCTTCTCCACTGTCACCAGCATCCGGCCTTGGGCCGGAGTATTGAGGGAAACACGAGCTGTCTCACCCGGTAAATACTCAGCCTTGTCCAACCTCAGCTGGACAACATCCGCACTTTGCCTGCTGTCGGTGCTGGCCCACCAATAGGAACGGAAGAAGCAGCCGGCTGTATGCCCGCCCTTGGGATCCCTGACCTCCAGCAGCACTTCCCCATAGTCCCGGACTGCGATTTCCAGTTCCGCCAGGCCCTCCTGGTTGGTTTTGATGGTTCCCTGTTCCAGCAGTTCGGTGTGCTCGCTGGCTTTGTAGTACCGACGGTAACTTTCAAAACTGCCGTACTCCCACCACCAGTACTGCCGGGAATTGTAAAGCCTGTATTCGAGTTCGGAATTGGGGATTGGCTCGCCGGTTTGGCTCACATGAGCGATGACAAACTTGGTTTTCTGCCCCATGGCCACCTCGGCGTTCTCCAGCTCCATAATGCCCACATAACTGGGATAATGCTCCACAGGAACTGTTTTGACAGCCGGAACCGCCCTGCCGCCGGTTTCCAGCACCTTGGTCTCAATCCGCAGGCGCAGTGCCGAAGGCACCGGCACCGACCCCAGTTCCGGTTTCTGCCAAACCAGTTCCACCCTGCCGTCTAGATCGAGCGCAGCCGTGTAGACATTGCTGACAATCGGTTGGAAATCCAATGCTTGATTGTCAAAGGTGAAATTGCTGTAACCGGCAAAGGTAATCGGATATGGTTCCAGAGTCACTGTCGTTTCGCTTTCCAAACGGCTGGCCGGGGCGCCGAACAGATAGCGGGAGCTGATGGTGAACGGCAGCAGCTGATCACCGGCAGCCAGCATATCTTTTTCCGGCTCAACAGCTACTTCAATCCGGTAGGGGACAATCGTTTCGATCTGGATCTCGTGGGTGAACAGCTTGCCCCCCACATCCAGGACCGCTGTCCAGATGCCGGTCGGGGCATCAGCCGCGGTTTCGAAACTGAAAGCGTAAAACCCGTCGGCACCGCTGGTGTTGACTGCCTCATAACTCAAACGATCCAGCGGATTATACACCCTGAGCGTCACAGGATGTCGATCCGGAAATGTATTCTGATCATTGCGGACGACCGCTGCAAGGTTGATCTGCTCGCCGGGGCGGTAGACACCCCTTTCAGTGTAGATAAACGCATTGATCCCATCCTGTCTCTGGACACCGCCGATATCAAAGATCGACTGGTTGACCAGGGAGGCGTTGAGATTCATGATAGCAAAGTCGCCTCCGGTGCGCACTTCCACATAGCGGGCTGTACTGTCCGCTTTCAGCACAGCCCAGCCTGATGCGTTGGAATAGGCGGTGCCGATCAGCTTGCCGCCAGCGTCTTTAAGCATTACAATGGCATTGGCCAGGGGCTCCGTTGTCACAATGTCAGTCAAAAAGACATGGAGTTCACCCGGCAGCTGTCTGGCAGTGATCCCGATGTCACTCACCAGGAGATGCTTGACTGCCTGGCCGTATTGGCTGAGGTAGCTGGCGGCGTACCAGTCGTGGTACTCCTCGGACAAATACAACACCTGATTGGCGTCAAACCCCAGCTGCACCACGTACAAAGCGGGTTCGCTGTCCTTGATAATCCCGCTCAAATCCAGCTCGGTGCGGATCCATTTGTTGGCTTCCCTGCCGATCTCCACCATCTGGTCGGCGATGATTTCGCCGTGGCGCTGAAAGGCATAGCGGTTGTAATCATCATAGGAATAGCTGTGGGGGCGGTAGGAATTCTCCTCAAAGAAGGCAATCAAGTTATCTTCTTTCACTTTCTTGACCTGCAGCCGCAGCCGTTCCACATTGATGGTCCGGAAGACAAGCTTCTTCTCGTTTGTGCTGGGCAGGATCATGCCCGCATCCATGAATTCCACTGCCGGGTTCCGGTCGGAAATCGCCACTTCCCAGACAAAATCGGCTGCATTGCCCAAATTCTGGCCGTAAATGCTTTCAATACCGGGATAGAGCTTGATCTGGTATGTCTCCCGCGGGCGGAAAGCACCGGTGATCACCAGGCTGTTTCCATCAACCATAACGTCGTACTCTATGCTTGGCGTCAGGTGCACATACCCTTGGTAGTCCAGTTTCGGATTGAGCTGATCGGAGAAAATCACCCGCAGTTGGGAGAACTGATCGAACTTCTCTTCCTCAATCCGCAGTGCCCTTAATGCCGACTCCGAGCCGGTAAGGTAAAACGTTTCCCGGACGTCGGCGGCAATTTTCAGGGGCGCGGCTGCCAAAAGCAGCGCCAGTTCCCGATCATCCGCCTGTTTTCTGGTTATGGGCTGGGACTTAATAGTGAAGCTGCGGCTGTCCTCGGTTGCCAGTTCATACGCAATGAGCAGGCCGTCGAGCTCAAGCTTCAGCGCCTGTTTCAGCAGGTCTGGGCTCGCTTTTTCCGCAAGCCGTACAGTACCGGAAAAATAGGCTTCTTGAGGATTTCCAGCATCAACCAAATCAAAATGCCCGTCCACTGCCAGAACGTTTTGGCCGGCAGTGGCAAAATGGAACTCCAGCTGTACCGCGTCCAAACTCAGGCGGGCATGATAGGATTTCCGCTCATACAAAGGCTCTGACGGTTCAAATACCAAAGTCTGGGGATCTTTCCAGAAAGCTTTCCCCTCAATATGGGGTGTGAAGGTGAATGGATTCGGGCTGAGGGTCTTCCCCACCGCGCTTTGGCTGACCTGCGGGCCGGAAAAGCGGACCGCCACCGCCTGATCAGCGGCGATAACGCCAGATGTCACGTGCGTAATCTCTGCTCCGGTTTCTGCTTCAGGAAGAAGGCTGTCATTTTCCCGACGGTTTGATGACCACACGGAAAACGCGACAATTAAAACCACCAGCAGCGCCAGGGCAACCCCTGTCTGTGCTGTACTTTTTCTAATCATTTTTCTTCTCCCCTCGCATCTGTCTGAAGCCAGACTGTGTTACTGTCTCTCTTCCACTTTCCATAAGCAAATCCTGCCGTTGGGATGGTTATTTCCAGAATGGTAACTACCTGATATAATAAGGTTGCAGCTTATTTTTGACAGTCGGGGGAGAGGGTTTTGACAAGCAGCCGGCAGCGGTTCCCGGAAATTGACTTGTTCAGAGGATTGAGCATCATCGCCATGGTGCTTTACCATCTGTTTTGGGACTTGGTCTACTTTGATTTTGTCCCTTGGGATCTGCTGGGGGATGATCCCCAGATTATCGCCCAAGCCATCGGCGCGTCTTTCCAGCTGATCGTCGGTGTCTGCCTGTCCATCAGCTACGCCCGGGCAGTAAGCCGGGTTGATACGGCCGGCATCTGGAAAAAGTTTGTGGTGCGAGGGCTGAAATTACTGGCCTGTGCAGCGGCAGTGTCGCTCGTTGTCTATTTTGTCTTGGATGCACCAATCATTTTCGGCATCCTGCATCTGATCGGCACCGCAGTCATTCTGGCGCCGCTGTTTCTGCCGCGTCCGCGTGCGGCGGCGATCTCCGGTATCGTAATTATTGCCGCAGCCAAATGGCTGGTCGATCTGCCTGTCCACAGTTGGTGGCTGCTGCCGTTTGGGATCGGTGAGCCGCAGATCATGATGGCCGATTATTACCCGCTCTTCCCCTGGTTGGGTGTGATCCTGATCGGCATCGGGCTTGGTTCAGTCCTTTATCCCAAAGGCCAACGGCGGTTTAGGGCTGCGGTGCTTGAGAAGATCAACGCACTTCCCGGCACAGGCTTCATCAGGTTCCTCGGCCGTCATTCCCTGCTGATCTATTTGATTCACCAGCCGATCGTTTTCACCCTGGTCCTCGGCATGTATTCACTGCAGGCCTACCTGAGCCAAAGCTAAACAGCCTGCGGGAAAACCGCAGGCTGTTTAGCTTAGTGCTATTTGCGCTTGAAAAAGCTGTAGGCAATGATCGCCACCACCACAACAATCACAACCCACCAATACCAAGCCACGGCTTACCCTCCCTTGGGTTTTTGTGTCAACAATATTTCGCTTATATATATTTAGCCGCGGCCCGAGATATGAATGCCGTCCGCTTATCCCCGCTCAAGGATTCGGATCGACGACTGTCTGCTGTGCTTCTCAATCGATTCCTCAATTACTCTCCCCAAAACAATGTCACCGGCGCCGCGACAGTTCAGATCCGCAGTCCGCGCAGTCACACCCTTGGCATTGATATCACCGGCGCCGCTGACCCTGGCTTTAAACAAATCAACCCGGCCAGACCTGATGGTGATGTCGCCCGCGCCGGAAATCTGCGCGTCCAGCTCACCGGTGATCTCTTCCAGATCCATATCGCCGGCGCCGCTGATCCCTATTTCCGCCCTGCCAACCTTTTTGGCTTTCAGATTACCGCTCCCGCTGATCTTGCCCTGCAGCTGCTCCACATCATTGAGATCAAGATCGCCGGAACCGCTGATCGCAACCTGTCCCTGCTGAAATGGGATATCGATGCTGCCGGAACCCATGCCGCTGATCTTGACTGACAGCTCCCTGCCGCAGTCTTCACCAAACAGAATCTCAATATGATCCTGCTCACTGTGTGGGTAGTTCGGCATCTGCTTCTGGGAAACCACAAGCTGCTGTCCATTATGCCCTACCTCCAGACTGTTGATGAAAACCGGTGAGCCTTTCGCCTTCAGCCTGGTTGTCTGATCAGCCGAGCGGCGCACTGTAAATCTCGCACTGCAGACGTGCAGACTCAGAGATTTAATGCCGGTGAAAGCTTCGTTCAGTTCGGTCTTACTTGGATCAATATCGGGAATGTGGTAGGAGGCGTCTGCGAACTCAAAGACAATCTGGCCTTGACCTTTGTTGTGGATTTCCAGGTTTTGCAGATCAGCGCGGCTGCCGTCTTTGAACACCACCACTGCAGCGTTCGCGACCTCGACTTCTTTGTCGGAATAGCAGCCCACATGGTTATAGGTATGGGCTAACCGTAAATCGCCTTTAGCTTCAGGGAATAAAGATGGACTATGCGTGCGCTCGCTGCTGCCGAACAGCTTTTCAATGGTCGTGTTCAGTTCCTGCGCCAGCTGAGGCAAGATTGTGATTTCCGGAAAGCTGAGTTCATTCTCCCATTTGGAGACAGCCTGAGCGGTGATGTTCAGCCGATCCGCCAGTTCCTCCTGGGTCAAGCCTGCCAGTTTCCGATAAGAGGCTATTCTTTTGCCAAAACCATGCACGTTGTACATCCCGTTCACTCCTTCTCCCGTTTTTGCCTTTATTATGCAAGGACGGAAGGCCGATCACAAGCGACTGTTAGTTTACCATTCCGCTGGAATCGGGCAGTTGAATCAACTAGTGGTTGACTTAACCTTTGGTTGATGGAATGACTAGCTGTTGTCCCGGCCGCACAGGCGGCGGTAAAGCTGCTCAGCCTTTTTCGCATACCACTTGGCCAAACTGTGGTTCCCCAGTTCCCGGCTGCAGCGGGCCAAGAGCACATAAGCGTCTCGGTAGTTGGGATTGAGGGCAAGGAGTTCCGACGCAGCCTCGGCGCACTCATCGTATCTTTTGAGGTACATCAGCGCCGAGGCCAACTGCATAAAGCAGCCTTTCCGCATCTCGATCCAATGTTCGCTGGTCAACAGCTCAAGGGCGCGGCGGTAGTTCTGCACTGCCGTTTCATACTGCTCTCGTTCCATGGCCAAATCGCCCCTGAACAAATAGCTCAAACCCCGGTCGGGATTGCTCAGGATAGCATTGTTCAGCACCTCGTCCGCCTTGGCAAAGGCACCGATGCTTGCATACAGGCTGGCGAGGTTGAGATACAAGTATTCGTCGTTGGGGTTGGCTGCCAATCCTTCCTTGTAAGCCAGGATGGCTTGGCTGATCATCCCTTCGCTGATGAAGAATGCCCCCAGATTGATGTAGGGCTCGCTTGATCCGGGCATCAAGTCGGCAAGCTGCCTTAGGCAGTATTCAGCTTGCTGCAGGTTGTGCGAGTCATAATAGGCATAAGCCAATTCCTCCCACAGGTAGACATGGCTGCCGAACAAGCGGGGATTGGCGGCCTTGACGGCCTGCAGCAGCTCCAAGGCCAGATCCAGTTCAGACGACCTCAGGCTCCGTTCTCCCCCGGCCTGAAGAATCTTCTTGGCCTGCGCAAGCTTTAAACGCAGGAAGGCTGATCGGGGCGGTGGTGCATTGGCTCCGATACGCTCCGGGGGGACGCGCTGCAGCACCCATTCAAACCGCCGCCAGCCGGTATAGTTGTCCCTGAACTGGATCACCAGCCATTTGCCGGGCCGTTTCCGGTAGCTGTTCTGGGTGTAGACCCGGCGGAAGCCTTTGGCAAAAACCACCAGCTCATTCCAGGGCTCGAACTCAAAGCTGTCGATCCGATCAGGAATCCGGGCACTTTGAAAGCGTTGGTGCAGATTGTAGTAGGGGCTGCTTGTCCTGCCGGATTCCAGCATGGCCATGTATTTTTCCAGCTGCCTTTTACGCCTGGCGGCTTCCTGTTGGGCATGTTTGGTTTCATCCCGCGGCGTGATTGCCGGAATCCCTAGAAGTTCTTCAACAAACGCTCGCCGTTCTTCCACCGATTCAAACCAGATATACAGGTTAGGCACCTTGATGCCCCCCTTTGCTCTGTTTGTTCTCAGTTTCACCAGACATATAAAAAAACCTCCCATTGTGTGCCAATGGGAGGCTGAAGATTATCTAGAGCCTAGAACAGTGACAAGGCGATGTACAAGCCAGCAGTGAGGGATGCCACCAGAGAGCAGACAGTGATTTGAGTATTGATTGACGGCCCTGCTGTGTCCTTATATGGGTCGCCAACGGTGTCGCCGACCACTGCAGCCTTGTGGGCATCGGAACCCTTGCCGCCGAAATGGCCTGCTTCCACATACTTCTTGGCATTGTCCCACAGGCCGCCGGCGTTGCTCATGTACAGCGCCAGGAGCAGTCCGCTCACGATATTGCCGGCCAGGTATCCGCCGATGGCTTCGACTCCGCCGATAAACCCTACCACCAGGGTGGCCACAATGGCCATCACACCGGCAGGAATCAGTTCCTTCAGCGCGCCGACAGTGGCGATGTCGATGCAGCGGTCATATTCGGGTGTGGCGCCGGGCTTGCCTTCTTTCAAGCCTGGAATCTCCTCGAACTGGCGGTGGATTTCGGCCACCATCCGCTCAGCGTTGCGGTCAACACCCAGCATCAGCATTGCGGAGAAGACTGCCGGGATCGCGGCGCCGACAATCAAGCCGAAGAACACAGTCGGATTCATGATGTCAAAGCCAGTCAACAGTTCCATGCCTCTGCTGGCCAGAATGTCGTTAACTTCGGACAGGAAAGCTCCCAAGAGAGCGATAACTGTCAGGCCGGCTGCACTGATGGCAAATCCCTTAGTCACAGCCTTGACTGTGTTGCCGGCGCTGTCCAGCTCATCAGTAATCTGCAGGGCTTCCTCACCCAGGTTGCCCATTTCCACTAAACCGCGGGCATTGTCAACAATCGGGCCGTAAGCGTCGTTGGAAATGATCATGGCCACAATCGACAGCATGCCCACAGCAGCCATGGAGATGCCGAACAGTGAATCAATGTTGCTGTCAGGTACGATGTTTTGGGTAACAGTAAACGCCAGCAGGGCTGAGAGAGCAATACCGAACAGAGCCGGGAACACGCTCAGGAACCCGTAGCTGGTACCGGAAATGATGGTGAATGCCGGGCCTGATTTTGAAGCATTGGCCACGTGCTGCACCGGTGGACGCAGGTCGTTGGTGAAGTAGTCGGAGACAATCCCAATTATCACGCCAACTACCAGGCCGATGACTGTGGCAGCCCAGTACAGTACGTTGAAACCGAAGATCCATGTCGTCAGTCCGGTCAAAACAACGAAGATACCGGTGGTCACATAGGTTGATGTATTCAAAGCGCTTGTTGGATTACCGCCTTCTTTAATCCGGGCAAGCAGAACTCCGATTGTGGAAGCAAACAGGCCGATAGCAGCATAGCACAGCACCATGCTAGTGTTGATGCCCAGTACGCCGCCGTCCATAGCCATACCCAAAACCAAAGCTGCGGACAGGCTTGCCACATGGGAGTCAAACAGGTCAGCACCCATACCGGCAACGTCGCCGACGTTGTCGCCCACATTGTCCGCAATAACAGCCGGGTTGCGGGGATCGTCCTCCGGGATGCCCAGTTCGACTTTGCCCACCAAGTCGGCACTGATATCAGCAGTTTTGGTGAAAATGCCGCCGCCGGCCTTGGCAAACAGGGCCAGCGAGGACGCGCCAAAGCTGAAGCCCAAGGTCATGGACGCATCTTTGGTCAGCACAAGCACGATGGTGGTGCCGAGCAAGCTGAAGCCGACCACAGCCATGCCCATGACCGCGCCACCGCGGAAACCTACCATGAATGAGGGCTTGATGCCTTTGGTTGCAGCCTCTGCACTCTTCATGTTCGCCAGCGTGGCTACGAACATGCCGATTAAACCGGCGATGCCGGAGAAGATTGAACCGGCGATGTATGCCAAGGCGGTGAACAGATTCCTGGAAATGCTGCTGTCTTCATGCCAGAGCGGCTGCGGCAGCAGGACGAAGATCAAAACTGCCACTACGGCAACAAAGATCGCCAGCAGCCTGTACTCCCGCGCCAGAAATGTCTTTGCACCGTTGCGGATTAAGGCACCGACACGGGCGACTTCCTTGTTGGTTGTGGGCTGCTTGCTAACCCACTGATACATCCAAAAGGCCACTGCGAACGCCAATACGGAAACAATGATTGATACAATTGACCAGGTCATAACTTAGCCTCCAATCCTATACAATGATTGTCTTTACACTAGTTTCCGGCATTCCAGAAACAATCATGACATAATTGCAATGTTATGTCAAATCATGGCGGTACTTCCGGCCCGACAGCGGCACTTGGAACCAGGCTGTTCATCGATCCACGCTCCAATCCTTAAAATTAGCCAAAATTACCCTCATTATATTTCCATTTCACCTTATGAATTCCTTCCTAAAGTGTATACAAAAAAAGCTGGGGCTTGCCAGCCGCAGCCCCAGCTTTGATCAATTACGCACAGCCTGTTTCACCCACGCCCGTAAAGCATTTTCCGGTAGCAGTAGATCGTAATCAATGTGCTGATGGGGTTGGTCAGCAGTGATGCAAAGACAAATGATGAACCAATGAGGCCTAACAGGACGTTGACAATAACTAAGACCAGCGTCAAGAAGAAATTGTTTTTCACCAGGCGCATGCTGGTCACAATCGATTCCCACACCCCGCAGCTTCGGTCAATGACCGGAATGAGGGTGAAGCAATTGAAGAAGGCAAAAAGCAGCCCGGGAATGAACAGCGGAAACAGGCCAAGGAGCGTTCCCAGAGCAACCAGCAGCGAAGCACCGATAAAGGGCAGCAGATACTTGCCTCCGCTGAACAGATCGCTGACACTGACCTCTTTCCCTTCGGCGATCTTGATGAAAATGATCAACATGCCAATGCATATCCATGCTGAAAACACGAGCGCACCTATGATAACCGGAATCACCATCCAAACACCTACGATGGGTATTATCATAACCAGCGGCAGGCCCACCGGAAAAGCAAGCAAAAGAGCAGCAGCTATCATGCCCAATTCCAGCAAAATGATGAACAGCCCTTTCCTTTCAAAGCACGCAAAAGCGAAGCTGAATGCATTAATGATGGTTTTGAAAACCGGCAGTTTATCCTCTTGATCTTCACCATCGGCCAGCATGCTGCCGCAGCGCGCGCAGGCCACTGCTTCATCTGGGACTCCCGCACCGCATTTGGAACAGTACCTGGTGTAGACTGGGGGTTCTTGCTCGGGATCGCTGCTGGGCTCATCATAACCGGGCTCTTGGATTTCTACAGCCGGCTCATGGACATATGACTCATGGTAAACCTCAGCATCGCCAAATGCACCGCCGCAGCCACCAGCTGCGCAGCCTTGGTGTTCCACCCAGCAACGGTGATGGTGGGGAGTCCGGCACAGCCTGCACACCAGGACCTCATCCTGGCCGGTTATCGGCTGCTGACAATAGGGACAAAGTTTGCCAACCACTGAACTCAACTTGACACCCCGCTTTAGAACTAACTAAAAAATATGTATTGTTAATAATTTCGAGTCTAGAACCGGAAAACCTGCAAAGAACAATGCAAAATAAAAGCAAGAGAAGTGGTTAGAATAACTGCAAAGAACTAACACGGCGGAGGTTGGAACGTGGGAAAGACAGTGCTGATTCTAGGCGGCGGGACCGGCGGCGCTGCAGCCGCCAATGTGCTAGGCAAGCTTGCGGAGGGGCACCACCGGATTGTTGTAATTGACCGCAGCGGTAAACATTACTATCAAGCCGGTTACCCCATGCTCATGGCCAAGCTCCGCAATCCTGGCCAGATCACCAGAAACCTGAACCGGCTTCAGGAAAAGGGTATTGAGTTTATGCAAGCCGAAGCCCTGGAAATCCTGCCGCATCAGAATCAAGTGCGGACCACCGTGGGCCTTCTCAATTACGACTACCTAATCATTGCCCTCGGTGCCGATCTTCACCCCGAGTTGGTCCCCGGCCAAAGTGAAACCGCTTACAACCCCTACAACATTCATTCCATCCAAAGGCTCCAGAAGGAACTGGAGTTTTTCCGCTCAGGGACTATCGTGTTCTTCATTGCATCGCTCCCCTATACTGGGGCGGTGGGGCCTTTAGAAATGATCTTTTTGATCGATGCATGGCTGCGCCGGCGCAAAGTCCGTTCACAGACCCGCCTGGTGTTTGTAACACCAGAACCAGCCCTGCTTCCCTTTGCCGGGAAAAAAGTGAGCAGCAGCATCGAGCAAATGCTGCGGCACAGGGAAATCGAGTTGATTACTAATGCTGCAGCCTCAGCCTTGGACAAACATAAAGGCCTGATTCTTGCGGACGGCCGGGCAATTACCGGCGATCTTTTCATCGGCATCCCTGCCCACACCGGCCCAAAAGCACTCCAGAACAGTCCTTTGGTCCTGGATCAAAGTTGGTGCACCGTGTCTCCCCACACCATGCATGCCAAAGTGCAGTACGGCGACGGCACCCATGTGGCTGAAGCAGAAAATATCTTCTGCATCGGTGATGCCGCGGCGCTGCGCCTGCCTGAAAGCGGGATGTGGGCCCCGAAAGCCGGCATGTTTGCCCATTACCAAGCTGAAGTCGCCGCCCGCAATATCGCGCTCCGCTTATCCGGGCAGGAACCGCGTTTCCGCTACCGCGGCAAGGGCACCGGCATCGTGATGATCACCGGCTTTAATCAAGGGCGGATGCTGGCCATCGACTACTACGCCCCGCAGCCGCGGGTTTCCATGCTCATGTCGGGCACAGCCGCCTACTTGATCAAAACCGCTTTCGAAAAATACTGGCTGGGCCGCTGGCTAGATTGACGCCCTGCTGGAACATATCGCCATGCTTAATCATGGTCAATCCTGCACAGGCTAACATTTGAGGAGGTTATACCCGTGACAGCGCGCAAACAGCAGATCCTTACCCAGAAAGAATACCAGAAACTGGCCAAAGCCAAAGAACCAAAGCGGCCTGTTTTTGCCAACTGTGTCCGGGCGTTTTTGGTAGGCGGCACCATCTGCCTGATCGGCCAGGGTATATCCGATATCTACATCTTCTACTTCGGCTTTACGGAAAGAAGCGCCGGCAATCCTACCGCCGCCACCCTCATTTTCCTTTCCGTGCTCCTCACGAGCCTTGGCGTATATGATCACATTGCCCAATGGGCGGGCGCCGGTACCGCAGTACCAGTTACCGGCTTTGCCAACTCGATGGCATCGGCGGCGCTGGAACACCGCACGGAAGGTTATGTGCTGGGTGTGGGCAGCAACATGTTCAAGCTGGCCGGATCCGTAATCGTGTTCGGAGTATTCTCAGCTTTTTTGGTTGCATTGATCCGCACCGTGATCACCATGATCGGAGGTGCTTAGGCCGTGAAAACTGGAAGTCAGAGCTGGGTTTTCACCAACCGCCCAGCGATCATCGGAGCCGCGGCAGTCGGCGGCCCGCGGGAAGCCAACGGCCCCCTCGCCCAAGATTTTGACTTGCTCCACGACGATCTGCTCTTTGGCGAGAAAACCTTTGAACAAGCCGAGCGGAAGCTGTTGGAAGAAGCTTGTGAACTGGCTGTGCAGAAAGCGAACCTGCAAAAACAAGACATTGAGTTTTTCGTGGGCGGCGACCTGTCGAATCAGATCATCAGTTCGACGTTTACCGGCCGTACCTTGTCCGTCCCATATCTCGGTGTGTTCGGGGCCTGCTCAACCTCGATGGAAAGCCTGGCCTTGGGCGCCTTGATTGTCGATTCCCGGTTTGCCAGCAGTGTGGTCTGCGGCACTGCCAGCCATTATGCAGCTGTGGAAAAACAGTACCGCTACCCCACGGAGTACGGGTCGCAAAAGCCGGACACTGCCCAGTGGACCGTCACCGGGGCCGGCGCGGTGGTGTTGGGCCAAGCGGAAACCGGTCCCCTGGTCACTGCTGCAACAATCGGCAAAGTAGTGGATATGGGCCTCAAGGATCCATTCAACATGGGTGCCGCCATGGCTCCAGCCGCCGTGGACACCATCAGCGCCCATTTTCAGGACCTGCAAACCTCCCCTGACGACTACGACCTGATCATCACCGGCGACCTGGGCCGCTACGGACGGCAGCTGACACTGGAGCTGTTCCCCAAATACCACATTAATATGCCGGAAGAGAAGTATGTTGACTGCGGCATGATGGTTTACAGCCAGGATCAGCCAATGCGGTTCGCTGGAGGCAGCGGCTGCGCCTGTTCGGCGACAGTGGTTTACGGCCACATCCTGAACCGGATGCGCCGCGGTGAATTGAAAAGGATATTGGTTGTGGCCACCGGCGCGCTTCTGTCGCCCCTCTCCTATCAACAAAAGGAGAGCATTCCCTGTATTGCTCATGCTGTGGCCATTGAATACACCGTATAGGAGCGTGAATACTGGATGCAAATCTATTTCTGGGCATTTGTCGTAGGCGGGCTGATCTGCGTCATCGGCCAGCTCCTGCTCGATGTCGGAAAGCTGACACCCGCTCACACTGTGACAGTCCTGGTGGTGACTGGGGCGATTCTCTCGGGGCTGGAGCTTTACCAGCCGCTGATCGATTTTGCCGGTGCCGGTGCCTCGGTGCCGATCACCAGCTTTGGCAATGCCCTGGTCCAAGGCGCTTTGAGTGAAGCAAAACGATCCGGCCTGGTGGGGATCGTTACCGGTATTTTCGAGGTGACCAGCGCCGGAATCTCTTCGGCAATCATCTTTGCTTTTCTCGCGTCGCTGCTGTTCAGGCCTAAAGGATAGAAAGGGTGATTTGCTTGAGGTCTACCACAGCCTTATTCCTTGTCCCACTTCTGCTGCTGGCTGCCTGCAGTCCGAACCGGCCGCTGGAATCCCAGCCTCCGCAGGCCCAAACACCCCTGCCGTCGGATCTGGATCTGGCTGCCGAAGTCAAGGAAACCGCAGAGAGGCATCAAGCGGTAGATCAAGCGGTGGCAGTGGTTTTGAAGCAAGATATTTCTGTCGCCATCAAGGTGACCGGTTTTAACCGCCTGCGGCTGATGCAGATCAAACAGGAAGTGAATGACTTAATCCGCAAAGCTGTGCCTGAGGAATATACAATCCATCTTACCACGGACAAGCGCATCTTCCGGGACCTGAACCGGGTTTATCAGGACATTGCCGGCAGCGGAGGAGTCGCAGCACCTAAGATACAGGACCAACTGGCCAAGCTGAACAAGGATATGCACGGCTGAAGCCAAACTACAAGCGGAGGTTGCCAACTATGGATCAACAAACCAATGCAAAAAAAGGCAGGGCATGCACCAACCAGAAACAACTGAGGCTCGGGGCAGATCCCGGACTGGAGCCTCAGCACCTTGCGGGTGACGCCTCTGCTGACAACCGCATAGACATTAACGATGCAGAGGACAACCTGGAATGGAGGGCTGCAACACCCGCGGGGGGGCCTTTCATGCACCCAATGCATGACGCCACAGCCGATCCCCAGCTGGATCCCAAACAGAGCTGGGCTGGCTCCAGCAAAGAAACCAGGAGGTGACATCGTGCAGCAGCTGACATGGAAAGTGGGAGGTGCCCAGGGCGAAGGCATTGATTCCACTGGTGAAATCTTGGGGACGGTCCTCTGCCGTCTGGGGTATTACACCTTTGCCTACCGCCATTTCATGTCTTTAATCAAAGGCGGGCATACCAACTACAAAATCCGCATTGCCGACAAGCCGGTGCACTACCACGGCGATCGCACAGATGTCCTCATCGCTTTTGATCAGCGGGCCATTGACGAGAACAAGGCAGAGCTGCACCAGGGCTCACTTGTCGTTTACGATTCATCATTTGAACCACAGGGATTGGGACAGATTACCGCCTGCGGCATCCCAATGCGAGAGATGGCGGAGAAGTTGGGCAGCCCTATAATCAAAAACATGGTGGCCATTGGGGTTACCGCCGCTGTTCTCGATCTCGGCCCTGAGCCCTTTTTGCAAACCGTGGCAGCCCGCTTTGCCGGCAAAGGCGAAAAGATAATCACCAGTAACCAAACTGCCATCCAGCAGGGCTACGATTATTACCGTCGGCAGGGAAATAGCCGCTTCTCTCTCCCGGCGCAAAAAGCCAACGAACCACTGCTGCTGATGTCCGGCAACGAAGCGGTCGGCATTGGCGCGTTGGCGGGTGGCTGCCGCTTCCTGGCGGCCTATCCGATCACACCGGCTACCGAAATCATGTACTGGCTGGTGAACCACCTGCCCGATTACGGCGGTAAGGTGGTCCAAGTGGAGGATGAAATCGGTGCCTGCCTGATGGCTGTGGGAGCAAGCTATGCAGGCGTCCGGGCAATGACCTCCACTTCAGGCCCGGGTTTTTCCCTGATGCAAGAGGCAATCGGCTTTGCCGGCATGGCTGAGATTCCCTTGGTTATTGTCGATGTCCAACGGGGCGGCCCAGCCACGGGGCTTCCCACCAGAACAGAACAGTCTGATCTGAACGAGATCCTCTTCGGCGCTCACGGCGAAATCCCCAGGATCGTGATCACTCCGGCCACGATCCCTGACTGTTTCTATCGGACAATTGATGCTTTCAACCTGGCGGAGCAGTATCAGTGCGTCGTGATCCTGGCCACTGACATGTTCATCGGTATGTCCAGACAGTCCCTTGCCCCCTTTGGGTACAACACCTTTAAAACTGAACGTTCCGGCTTGATCAGCGATGCAGAACTGGCTCAGCTCCAGCCTGGATCCTACAAGCGCTATGCTCTGACTGAATCCGGTATTTCACCCCGGTCCATCCCCGGCCAGGCCAACGGCATGTACGTCGCCCTTTCCAATGAACATGACGAATTGGCCCGGGAAGAAATGGAAGACCCCGCCAACCGTACCGCCCAAATGCAGAAGCGTTTCCGCAAACTTTCGGCTTTCACTCCCGGTTCATGGGGGGTAAAGTACTGCGGCCCTGATCAGCCAGATCTGCTGTTGATCGGCTGTGGATCCAGCTATGCCCAGCTGAGCGAAGCACGGCTGGCATTGGAACAAGAAGGGAAAAGAGTAGCCCATCTGCACCTCGAAATCCTGGCCCCCTTCCCCGCGGCTGCTGTCAGCCAGTACGTGGAACAGGCCAAACAATGCCTGGTGGTGGACAACAACTTTACAGGGCAGCTGCGGCTGCTCCTGCAGCGGGAAATTGGGATGCATTATAAATACACAGCTCATAACCGTTATGATGGCCTGCCCCTGACGGTAGGCGAAATCACCGTGAAAGCAATCGAGGTGTTGTCATGAGCCCGAAACTGACAGATTACCGCGGCGCCCGCCCAACCTGGTGCCCTGGCTGCGGCCATTACGCCGTGCTGGGCTGCCTGCAGCAGGCGACTTACGAACTGGGCTTACCTCCAGAATCAGTGGTGGTTGTATCGGGAATCGGCTGCTCCGGCAAGATTGTCCAGTATTACGGCGGTTACGGCGTGCATTCCCTGCACGGCAGGACAATCCCAGTAGCAACCGGCATTCAGATTGCCAACCCGGATCTGACGGTAATTGCCACCGGAGGCGACGGTGACGGCTACGGCATCGGCCTCAACCACTGGGTCCAGGCCATGCGCCGCAATGTCAACATCACCTATCTGGTGATGGACAACCATATTTACAGCCTGACTACCGGACAGTACTCTCCCACCAGCAGAAAAGGCTTTATTTCCAAAACCACACCCAAAGGGTCGGCGGAGATGCACCTCCGTCCTTTGGAAATCGCCCTCACAGCCAGGGCGTCGTTCGTCGCCCAGGGATTCTCCGGAAATGTGAAACAGCTGACGCAGATCATCAAGGCGGCCATTGAACACCAGGGCTTCAGCCATGTGAATATCTTCAGCCCCTGCGTCACTTTCAACCGGATCAACACTTATGAATGGTTCAAGGAAAGAATCATCAACCTTGATGAGCAGGATTACAAGCCTCATGACCGCCTTGAGGCTTTAGCCAAAGTAATGGAGGCTGACGGGGTCCTCACTGGGATTATTTTTAAAGAAGACAGGCCCGTTTTCCATAATGAACTGGCTGGTGTCAAAGACCAACCATTGACCCAGACCCCAATCTCATTGACCGAGGAGCAGTTTAAGCAAATTCTTGCCGAGCATATGTGCTGATTAAATGAGAAAGGCGGCCGCTCGGCCGCCTTTATTTGATTTTGATGCTGCGTCTGTTGGAACGCACCTGATCCTTCTTGGGAATCTTTACCTCCAGGACACCGTTGTTGTAGCTGGCGTCGATTTCATCCGGATTGACATCACCCACGTAGAACTGCCGCTCGCAGCTCATCATCCTCCGTTCCCGCCGCACATACCTGTTTTCCTCTTCCTCGTTGTAAGTCTGGTCACTCTTGACTCCGATCACCAGGTACTCTCCGACAACTTCGAGGTTGATATCGCCGCGGTTGACACCGGGCAGTTCTGCCTGAAGCAGGTAATGGTCACCGGCATCCTTGATGTCCACCCGGAAACCGAAACTGCCAAACGGCCAGTCCATCGCCGGCCAATTCCAGAACTCGCGGAAAAAGTCATCGGCAAATCTCGGCAGTATTCTCCCTCTGCTCAGTGGTCTCAGGCCGTACATCAATCAACACCTCCAAATGCTGTTCTCAGTTACCATTTTAGATAAATGTCAGGGAAAGTCAAACACCGTTGACTGCGAAATTTGACCATTTTTGACCTTTAACGCAAGTGTGCGAGCAATCCCGGTGGATTGCTTGAATTTTCAAGGTCAGGCAAAGTCAGGATGCTGGAGCCGGCTCATCCCCACCAAATATTTTGCCCCGGCCGCTGACATTATATGCCGCCGGCCGGGGCTTGAGCATTTACACGCTTGTACAACTCATAACGATGAGGCCACGGGTTCTCCGCATTTGTGGCTCCTTGTTCCACCTTCACCAATTCCCACTCGGTTCGATCGAAATCAGGAAAATATGTATCAGCCTCAAACTCGCCATCAATAACTGTCAGATAGAGCATGTCGCAGTAGGGCAGCAGCTGCCTGTAGATCTCCCCGCCGCCGATAACAAAGTTCTTGGCTTGGGGATCAAGCAGGGTAAACAGCTCAGGCAGGGAATGGGCCACCTCGATGCCGGGATAGCCCACCCGGTATGCTTTGTCCCGCGTCAGGATAATGTGCCGCCGGTTCGGCAGCGGCTTGGGTAAAGACTCAAAAGTCTTTCGGCCCATGATCAGCGTGTGCCCGCTGGTAATTTTGCGGAAACGCTTCAGATCATCAGGCAGGTGCCAGGGCATGCGGTTGTCTTTGCCCAATTCCCTGTTGCGCCCGACAGCAGCAATGACGGCCAGCACTAGACAGAAACCTCCATTTTAATTTTGCCCAGATGGCGGTAATCGATCAGTTTGATGTCATCGATGGTAAAGGCATAGAAGTCCTTGATCTCTGGATTGATCCACAGTTTCGGCGCGGGATACGCCTGATCCGCCCGGGAAAGCTGCAGCTTCATGCCTTCCACCTGGTTTTCATAAATGTGGGCGTTGTTGATGACGTGGGTGAACAGGCCGGGCCGCAAGCCTACTACCTGGGCGATCAAATGCACCAACACGGCATATTGGGTCATATTGAACGGGACACCCAAAGGTATGTCGCCGCTGCGCTGCACCAGCATGCAGTTCAGCCTGCCGCCCGTCACATCCCACATGGTCAAGAATGCACACGGCTGCAGCTGCATTTCCGGAAGATCTTCCACATTCCACAAAGATACGATCATGCGGCGGCTTTGGGGATCCGTTTTCAGTGTTTCGATCAGCTTGTCCAGCTGCCGGTATTTGCGGATCTGGTATCCATAGGCTTTACCGATGGTGTTACCGGCATCCACCCAATGATCCCAGATATGGATGCCGCGCTCCTGCAGCCAGGTCACATCATTGCTCTGCTGCTGCCAAATCCAGAGCATCTCTTGGACTGCTGTCTTGAAAGCGACATATTTGGTTGTCAAGATCGGGAATTCCTGTTCCAAGTCAAACTGCATGATTTGGTGGGGCAGCTTGTACGTGGGCACCCCAGTCCGGTTCTGATCATAATACCCGTGCTCCAAGATATTGCGGGCGATTGCCAAATATTGCTGATCAGCCAAGCTCATCTAAGCAGCACCTCACTGTGCAGAGATTCTCCCGGGTTTCTTCTTTTAGACTTCAACTTTTACCGATCAATCCCTGCCTGTCAGTACAAGTCCAGGTGCCCGTTGGCCAGCCAACCGCCGTCCACGACCAGAGTATGCCCGGTGACAAAATCGGACAGCGGCGAGCATAGGAAAATTGCTGGGCCTACTAGGTCTTCCGGCTGCCCCATCCTGCCCAGGGGAGTGCGCCGCGCCATCTTCTCCGGCTGATGAATACCCTTGTCTATCAGCTTCTGCACCATCTCCGTAATGATGTAGCCGGGGCTGATGTTGTTGACATTGATCTTGTACCTGCCCCATTCCGCAGCCAATGTCTGGGTCAGCTGTTTCACACCACCCTTGCTGGCGGCGTAGGCCGCTCTCTGCTGGATGCCGGTGTGGGCCACAAGTGATGTAATATTGACGATCTTTCCGCCTCTTCCCTGGGCAATCATGACCCTGCCTACCTCGCGGCACATCAGGAACGTCCCGGTGAGATTGATATCAAGGCATTTATCCCAGTTTTCCAAGGACAGCTCGTCCGACTGAGCAACCATGGAAATGCCCGCGGCATTGACCAGGATATCCACTGTCCCAAAGTTGTCCACAGTCTCCTGGACAACCCTTTTCACGTCCGCTTCTACTGCCACATCGGCTTCGGCCGCCAAAGCCCTGACACCGTGCTCGGTGATTTGCAGCACCTGTTCTTCAAGTTGAGAACGGGTGCGGCTCACCAGGACAACGTGGGCTCCCTCCTTGGCCAGCCCTCGGGCGATGGCCGCTCCTATACCCCGGCCTGCACCGGTGACAATAGCTACTTTACCACTTACCAAACCCAACGAGATTCCCCCCTTTACTGCGCCCGCAGCACACCTGATCAAAGGCTGCGCAGCGCTGCGATCACGTCGCTGATCACCCAGTCCGGTGTGGACGCGCCGGCAGTAATACCGATCTTCTGAAACCGATCTTGGGCGATTAAATCCAGCGGCAGCTCCGCACAGTTTTCCACGAAGATCGTATGCGCACAGTTGGCTGTGGCGATCTCCACCAATTTCTTCGTATTGGAACTGCTCTTGGAGCCAATGACAATCATCAGGTCCACCTGCCGGGCCACCTGTGCCGCGCTTTCCTGCCTGTTCTTGGTAGCCTTGCAGATCGTATTGAAAGCTGCCACATGCCTGCATTTGCTTTTGACAGCAGCCAGCACCCGCTCATAGTTCTCCAGGAGTTCGGTGGTTTGGGCAACGACACAAACCCGTGCCTCTGGATCCAGATCCGGGAGATCACTGCCGTCGCGGGTGATAATCGCGGTATTATCACACCAACCGTTGATGCCCTGTACCTCCGGATGATCCCGGTCCCCCACAATCACAATCTGATAGCCCATGCGGTAGTGCTGCGCGACTTTATTGTGGATGGTCGCCACATACGGGCAGGTGGCATCCACAACAGCGGCGCCGGTTTGCCTGATCTGATCATAGATCTGCGGTGTCACTCCGTGGGAACGGATCATCACCACGCTGCCGGGCCCCAGTTCGTGAATCTGTTCAGGTGTGATGGCATTGATGTTGTGTTCTTCGAGCCGGCGGATTACATCGTTGTTGTGGATCAGAGGGCCAAGGGTGTATACTTGCTGCCCTTCGCTGTCATAATACCGGGCTGCCGTGTCCACAGCCCTTTTGACGCCGAAGCAAAATCCGGCATTGTCTGCGACAATGATCTCTTTAGCCATGGGCATCACCATTCGCAGTCTATATTACCGGCTTGTTCAGCCTGATACCCGCGCGCACCAAGCTGCCCGCTATCGCCAGAGTTATCACCGAATCAACAGCATGGTGCAGGAGCGTGCCGATACCGACCACCACCAGCGCTGTGTACAGGTCAAAGCCGAACAGCATGACCACTAAAGCTTCGCCACAGGCATGGGGCAGTGCGGTCAGGGTAAGGGCGCCTATGTCCTTGTACCCTCTGCGCACAAGCACTCCACCCATGATGCCGACCAGAATATGCACCGCCGCCCGGGCGGCAACCACCGGCCCCAAGGTGAACCAAAAGCCCAGCGAAGAACCTATGCCCACCAAAGCCGCCACCTGAGGGCTGATCAACATCGCCAGCATGGTCGGCACATGGCTGCCGAGGGTCGCTGAGAATGGTGGGATATATACCTGCAGCCAGCCGCTGAACGCGGTGGGGATCAAAATAGCCAAAGCTGCCAGAAGCGCTCCATACAGCAGTTCATGTACCTGCGTTTTCCCTCTCACCGCGGATCACCTCCATTACAGTCACCATCTTAACAAACCATTTGTCACCTGTCTATACATCTGCTAAGATATTAATGTCAAACAGGAAAAAATTAACCAGAGGCGAAGCTTTTTAATACCCCCGGGAAAGGTGGTTGGCATGAACAGTAAAGACCGGCGTACGGCCATTTTACAGTACCTCAAGGCTGCGCAGGAACCGATTACCGGAGCTAGTTTGAGCGAACGGTTCGGCGTAACCAGGCAGGTGATCGTCTCTGATATCGCCATTCTGCGGGCTCAGGGCGAAGACATCATCGGCACACCCCAAGGTTATCTCTATAACGTGCCGGAGAAGGCCACGATCCGGCAGACAATCGCCGCCGTCCATTCCAGTGACCGTGAGCAAATTCGGGAGGAATTATACATAATCGTTGATCATGGGGCCAGGATCAAGGACGTGATCGTAGAGCATCCCATCTACGGCGAAATCACCGCCAGTCTGCACATTGCCTCCCGTTTTGATGCGGACCAATTCATTGACAAACTCGCTGCCTATAAGGCGGAGCCGCTGCTGGTCCTGACCGACGGGCTGCACCTGCACACCATCGAAGTGGAGAAAATCGAGGCATTGGCCGCAATTAAAAAGGCGCTGGCCGCGAAAGGGTACCTGGCAGTGGAGTAGCTTGTCCCAAACAGCCCGAGAAAGAAAGATTAGGCAGGAGCAGTTCCTACCTAATCCGGCTGCGGCGGTGTTACAGCGCGAAATAGATCAAAACGACAACAATCAGGATCAACGCCAATAGGATGGTATCGATATCCACAGCAATATTGGCACTCATATTTCTACCCCCTGCTACATAGTAGAGCCCGTCACCACCAGCTCTCAGTCTATTCTATTCCACCAGCCGGTGCGGCGTATCAGGAATCGAGTATTGTTTTGGTAGGAGGAAAAGGCATGTGTGACACCCTCGTGGCCTTGGCCAACAGTACCGCAAAGGGGACAGTCTTGTTTGCCAAAAACAGCGACCGCCAGCCGAATGAACCACATATCGTGATTCGGCTCCCGCGCCGGACGTATCCTAAAGGTGCCAAGGTCAAGTGCACTTACATCGAGATTGACCAAGCCCCAGAAACCTATGCAGTCCTGCTCTTGAAACCTTCCTGGATTTGGGGTGCGGAGATGGGCTGCAACGAGTGGGGGTTGAACATCGGAAACGAAGCGGTGTTCACCAAAGAAAAACAGGGGCAGCCGAGCCTTCTGGGCATGGATCTGCTGCGCCTGGCCCTGGAACGCTGCCGGACCAGTGATGAAGCAGTCCAGTGCATTACTGATCTCCTCGAAAGGTACGGCCAGGGCGGCAACTGCGGCTATGAAAAACGCTTTGTTTACCACAACTCTTTTTTGATCGCCGACCCCACTTCCGCCTGGGTGCTGGAAACAGCGGGCAAATACTGGGCGGCGCAGAAAGTCCAGGATATCCGCTGCATTTCCAACCGGCTTTCCATCGAGTCAGACTATGACCTTGCCCATCCAGAGCTTGTGGCTAACGCCGTCAAAAAAGGCTGGTGCCGTTCAGAATCCAGTTTCAACTTCGCCCGCTGCTACACCGAACCGGTTTTCACCTATTTCAGCGGCTCAAAACAGCGCTTTGCGTACTGCCGCAGTAAACTGGAGGAAGCCAAAGGCCGGATCAATGTACAGACCATGGCGGCAATCCTTGCAGGGCATGATCCTAAGGCTGCTGATCCTTTTTCCCGCCATTCCCTCACTAGTGTTTGCATGCATGCGGGATTCTTGTTCGGCGACCATACCACCGGCAGCTACGTGGCGGAAATCAGGCCCAAGCGGGCCACCTATTGGCTGACTGGCAGTTCAACACCATGCATCAGTGTATTCAAACCCTACTGGATGATAGATCATCAACTGCCTATGGCCTTTTCCGAGGCGGAAACAGATCAGGCGCTGGAATTCTGGCACCTGCGGGAAACCCTGCACCGGATGATCCTGCAGCAGCAGGTGGAACTTGAGACCTATTTGGAAAAACGGAATCAGCTGCAGCAGGAACTGTTCAAATTGGTGGACGGATTGGATGTGGAAAACGCCGATCCAAAGGTTCTGGCTGAAGTGATGGACTACGGGCTGGCAGCGGAGACAAAACTGGTGACGGAAACCATCGGTGCCGGGAATAACAAACCAGCCCGGATCAAAGGCAGCTTATATTTCAAATCGTACTGGCGGAAACAAAACCGGGGGCTAAACCCGAAAAAGGAGGTTTTACGATGAAAATCAAATGGTGGGGGCATGCTTGTTTCGCCGTTACAGCCCAGAACGGCAAGGTAATTCTCACCGATCCCTATCCGCCGAGCATCGGATACCAGCCCATCGCAGATCAGGCGGATATCGTCACTGTCAGTCACGGCCACTTTGACCACAATGCCGTTGACGGGCTGAAAGGCCAGCCGCAGATCATCAATACGGCCGGTAGGCATCTGGTGGATGGAATCGAGATCACCGGCATCGACTCGCTCCACGACGATGTGGGCGGCAGCAAACGGGGCAAGAACCTGATCTTCACCATCGCGGTTGACGGCTGGAAAATCGTCCATTTGGGGGATCAAGGTGTCACTCTCACAGAAGAGCAGCTTGCGCAGATCGGACCGGTGGATATCGCCATGATCCCGGTCGGCGGCACTTATACTGTCGATGCCGCCGGCGCTTACAGGATTGTCCAGCAGCTTAACCCCAAGGTTATCCTGCCCATGCACTATCAAACTGACGTGCAGCCGTTCGATATCGCTCCTGTCAGCGAGTTCACCACGCTGTTTACCCACGGGCAGGTCAAGACGGTGGGCAGTGCCGAGTTGGAGTTGCGCTCCCTCCCAGCGGAGCAGACAGTGTACGTACTCGAGTATATGAAATAAACAAACGTAAAAAAGAGGCGCCGCGGACCTTACCGTCCCGGCGCCTCTTCATTTACAGACCGAAATACCAAGAGGCAATGGAGAAATAAATCAGAACCCCAATGATGTCGCAGATTGAAGTTACCAGCGGCCCGCTCGCTGTGGCTGGATCAAGATTGAACCTTTTCAGCAGAAACGGCAAGCTCAGACCGATCAAGCTGCCCCCAAGCACGATCACACACATGGAGACGGCCACCACCAAGGCTACTCCCAGCCCGCCCCTGACGAGGCCGAGGAAGTAACTTGCCGCACCCAGGACAGCCCCAATCGGAACAGCCACCGTCAGTTCCTTCCCCAACAGTTTCCACCAATCGTTGAGGTTAATATCACCAACCGCCATTGAACGGATAATCAGCGCTGATGACTGGGCACCGGCATTGCCTGCACTGTCGATCAACAGCGGCAGGAAAAACACCAAAGCAACCACAGATTGGATCGTCCTTTCAAAATAGGCCATCCCTGCTCCCGAAAGAATATTGACAAAGACCAGAATCAGCAGCCACGGCAGCCGGCTCTTCAGCAGCTGCAGCGGGCTTGCGTGCAGGATGCTGGTATCCAGTTCGCCTACAGTGGCCATTCTGTGAATGTCCTCAGTCACCGCTTCCTCAATCACGTCAATGATATCGTCTACGGTCACAATTCCCACCAGCCGGTTTTCATTATCCGTAACCGGCAAAGCCAAAAGGCTGTATTTCTGCATCAGCGCCGCCGCTTCCTCGCTTTTGTCGGCGGTGGTGACAGACACGATATCTGTCTCCATGATTTCTTCGATCTTCTTCTGAGGATCGCTGATCACCAGGTCTTTGAGAGAAACGATGCCCTCCAGATGCCGCTCGTTGTCCATGACATAACATGTGTAGATTGTCTCTTTCTCCAGGGCAATGCGGCGGATCTTGGCCAGCGCCTGCTCCACGGTGAATTCCTTGCGCAGATCCACAAATTCGATGGTCATGATGCTGCCAACGGAATCGTCAGGATAGTTCAGGAACTGATTGATCAGCGTCCGTTTGGATTCGCTGGTGTGGAGGAGAATCTGCTTGACGACGTTGGCCGGCATCTCTTCCAGGAAGTCGATCATATCATCAAAGAACAGTGCATCGACAATTTCTTTCAGCTCGTTTTCAGTAACCAGCCCAGAAATGGCCACCTGAGTTTCGGAATCCAAATAGGCAAAGACCTCCACCGCCACATCCTTGGGCAGCAGGCGCAGTACTAAGAGCCCCGATTTGGCATCGAGCTCGTCGATCAGTTCTGCGACATCCTGGACTTGCTCATCAAGCAGTGCGGTTTTCAGCTCCATCATTTTTCTCGCATCAATCAGTGAACGGATTTGGTTCAGGTCCATGCCTCTCACCTCTTTCCCCTGGTATTGCAGCGGCAGTCACAGATAATCACAGTTTGCTGAAAAAAGATCTGGTTACATCTATAACATATGCCACATCTGCATCATTGATCTGATAGTGCGTGACCAGACGGATGCCGTGCTGTGAACGGGCAATAGCCAAAATCCCCGCTTCCGACCATGCCTGCACCAACCACTCCGCCGTTACCCGCGGATCAGTGATTTCCAGCATGATGATATTAGTCTCTACTGGATTGGCGATGCGTAGTCCCGGAATGGAACCCAACCCATCCGCCAGGTGTTTTGCCCGCTGGTGATCCTCGCCCAGGCGTTTGGTCATTACTTCCAAGCTCTCCATTCCGGCAGCCGCCAGAATACCCGCCTGGCGCATGCCTCCGCCCAAAAGCTTACGCATTTTGCGCGCTCTGGCAATAAACTCGGCACTGCCCGCCAAGAGGGAACCTACAGGGGCAGCCAAACCTTTCGACAGACAGAACATCACAGAATCAAAGGGTGCCGCGAGCGTCTTGACATCAACCCCGCTCGCCGCGGCTGCGTTGAAGATGCGGGCACCGTCCAAGTGCAGCTTCAGCCCGGCTGCTTTGGCGATTGCCGCAATCTCCTCCACCTGATCCTGAGGCAGGACGCGGCCGCCTGCACGGTTGTGGGTGTTTTCCAGGCACACAAGTGTTGTTTTCGGATAGTGAATATTAGCGGGACGGAGAGCCCTTTTCAGCTGATCGCCAGTGAATATACCCCCTTCGCCCGGCAGCGGAAGAGGAACCAAGCCGGCCACCCGGCACAGCCCACCTACTTCATAATAGTAGATGTGGGCTTCCGCCTCAAGAATCACTTCCTCACCCGGGTGGGTGTGGCTCAGCAGGGCCACCAGGTTGCCCATGGTACCGCTGGCGACGAACAGAGCCGCTTCTTTGCCCATGAGCTCGGCGCCGTAAGCCTCCAGTTTGTTGATGGACGGATCCTCACCATAAACATCATCCCCCACCGGAGCTTGACTGATCAGTTCCCGCATCCGCGGTGTCGGTTGGGTAACCGTATCACTTCGTAGGTCGATTTTCCTCATTGCCGTCAGTCCTTTCTGCGGTATCGAACCAGGGGTTCCTAGTCTGTCATAAGATAGAGTAGGCCAAGAACAGCCCACCTGGAAAACGAGAGGAGGAAACAGCTTGGGAGTCACACCACAATGCCAGACCCATACCCATGAGTTCCTGGGCACGACCAAAATAGCAGGCAAACCGCTGCACAACCACCGCTTCGCCGGTGTGAGCGGCCAAGAAATCCCTGTCCCCAACGGCCATATCCACGCCATCGCTGTGAACAGCGACTTCACTATCGGCCACTTGCATGAGATCAGCGTCCTGACCGGACCACAGATACCCGTCGGCGCCGGCCGGCATGTCCATTTCGCCATGGGAGTAAGCACGGAAAACCGCGACCATGTCCATGAGTTCATTGTGGCCACCATGATTGAAAACCCGGATGGATACTAGCCATAGATGCCGATACCGGTCGGGAACCCTGACCGGTATCGGCATTATGCATATTCAAAAGTGCAGGAACAGGTTAAGTTCAGGCCATCTTCTCTTCACGATAAAACTTTTTCAGATCACCTTCATAGATGATCCGGCAGGAATCCAGCTTCCGCAGGGCATCATACAGATGCTGCGGCCGCACCAGGTTGCGTGCCTTATTCAAGTCCAGGATGCCGCTCTCATGCAGCACATGATAAACGAACTCAGAACATAGAAATCGGTTCTCGTAACACACTTCGGTCTTCAGCAGACAGTGGACCAGGCCCAAATAGTTGTATTTGTACATGCCTGGGTGGGTCACAAACTCGTCGACGATCGTTTTCACCTTGGCATATTGGTCTTTGGTGACATCAAGTTCCAGGACAGCGCCGGGCAGAGTTTTTTGAATCTTGAACAAACCCTGCTGAAGGTGCTCATGCTTGAACTTGCCGATAAAAGGGTTGCGGGCCCATTTCCTGCCAAAACTGTACATATAGTTCAGTTCGCGATCCAAAGCCAGTGATGCATGGGTATATTTATCGTGTTTTACACGATTGATCAGCCGGGAGATGGTGGTCTTCGTCCGCGTGAAAACCACATATACGCAGCACTTTTCGTCCACTCTTGGCTCACCTTTTCGCAAAAAATCTACCTGTAGTATAACTCTTTCTTATTGTACACTATATGATTCAGTGAAACAAGAGGCGGACCCGGTAATGCAGAGCGGCAGGCCTGCTCGCCTGCCGCATGGCGCTGATCACTTTTGCCCGGTGTATATCAGGACTGCATCCCGGAGAAACTTGGCCAAGCCAGGCTGATGCTGATCGTAATAGGCTGTGAACCGAGGATCTTCCACATAAAGCTGGGCTACACCGGCGTGGGCCTCTTTGTTGTAGCTGCCCCAGGTGAAGGTCAGCCATTTCCTGTGCATCTCAGCAGCTTTCTGCGCCAGTGGACTCCCGGGATCACCGGAAGCAAAAGCTTGCTTCAGTGTTTCCATTAATTCCTCACCCAGTTTGGTGAACTCGGCATACTGTTCCTCGGTCATATTCTTGAATGCCTGGTTTGAGCGCTCCACGGCCTCATCGCCATATTTTTCCCTGACTTCTTTGCCGAATTTGCGTTCATTCTCCGCAACCAGCCGCTGCTTAAAACCTTCAAATTTTTCTTTGTCTGACATGATAATCCCCCTTTCCTGCGCAGCGATGGTCCGCTCTACGTTGGCTATGAGCAGATCCAACTCCCTGCGTTTGCTCAGCAGTTTTTCCCGGTGCTCATACAAGGCTTTCATCCGGTCGAAGCTGGGATCGGTGACAATGGCTTTGATCTCGTTCAGCTCTACACCCAGTTCGCGGTAAAAGAGTATCTGCTGGAGCAGATCCACTTCCCGGGAACTGTACACCCGGTAGCCCGGTTCAGTGATTCTTGCCGGCTTGAGAATCCCGATCTGGTCATAGTACCGGATGGTCCTGCCTGTCACCCCCGCCAACTCTGCCAATTCTTTGACCGTGTATTCCATGTCAGCACCTCCCTGCGGTTTGATCATAAACCTTTACGTAACGTAAATGTCAAGGCAAAAAAATAAGTCTCATCCCTGCCAATCCCGCACTCGCAGGTATGCCAAGGTCGCAGACGTAAACCAAACAGTGTACATGAACAAAGGATAAATCACCCGGTGCACCTTCCACTCGAAGATGCCCATATTCACCAACACATTGGAGAAAACCATGGAATAGGCAACCGCACTGACGATGTAAATCACCCTCAGCAGTGTCCGTTCAGGGAGGAACCAAAAGAACATGATAAACCACAACGCCCAGGCCATTGGCGGAAAAAAGGCCAATCGACCGATGCCAAACGGACCAAAGTTGATATGGCCGCCAAAGCCGAAGGTTCCATTTATACCTATCCAGATCACATTGATAATGCCGCCGAAGATGACACCGTAAATGAACAGCCGCCTGATTTCCTGCCTCGGCACCAGAAGCACCAGAGCTAAAGCAATGATGCCTGTGTAGACCGGATAGATAAATTGAGGGGGAATTGGGACACTCACAATCCGTACTCCTTCATCAGCTTTGATATTGCTTAGTTTAGCCCCGGCGGTAAAAATTATACAGACTGGGTTTTCTGATCAAGTCTGTAGACAAAGGCTAATACGGCCGCAACAGCCTCATACAGCTCAGGGGGAATCTCTGCGGCGATCTCCAGCCTGATCAACCGATCCACCAGTTCCGGGTCCTTGTATAAAGGAATATCATGCTCCTGGGCTAGGCGGATAATCTCCTCGCCCAGCCACGATTCACCCTTGGCCAGGATCTCCGGGCTTTGGCTGCGCACCGGGTCGTAGCGGAGGGCTACTGCCCGCTTTCGCTGCTTTTCAAGCTCTTCCACAAGCACCACCTCAAATCCGCAGGTCAACCTGGGGGCTGATCTGCTGTTTAACTAGCTCGAGAAGCCGGTTTTTCGGCTCAAGCTTGTCCAGCGGCTGCAGCCGGACTCTGATGGATTGAAAAACCTGCTTAAGCTCGGAGTGTTCCAGGTGTTTCCCAAGCAGGCTTACGGTTTCCGGAAGCGCAGAAATCAGTTCCAGGGCCAAGCTCTCCGCCCGCATTGTGATTACAGCGATGATCCGGCCTAATCGGCAAGTTGGGATTGCCAAGGTAAGGCGCAGAGCCTGCTGCTTGGGTGGAATGCGTTTTTGCTGATGCTGCTGATCGTCTACCAGCATTTCTATGGTGTAAGCGTTTGTGCCCTGGGCAATGGGGATCAGGAAGTACAGCGGCTGCGGTGGGGAGCAAAACCGCTGGCTCGCGGTATTAACCGTTCTTAGAGCGCCAAACTGCTCGGCGAGCCTAATCACAGCGTTCTCCAGGATGCGGGCATCGGTGCGCAGTTCTTCTGTATTCCAGGCTGTGTCCGCCGCATCTGCGGGAGCCGGCGCCTCGGCCGTGTCGTTGGGCTTGAGCCATTTGGTTAGGTGCTGTTTGAGGTTTTGGGGATCGATATCTTGGGGATCGGCAGCGTCTACTGGCACGCATAATCTATCCACCAACTGCAGCAGGCGCTCGCGCGGTTCCCCGGAATGATCTTCAGCTACAAGAAGCAGCCTGGTCAGTGCCTCCGGCAAAACAGGCTCCTGCCAAAATTGGCGCCAAATCCTCAGATTGGTGCTGTTAAGAGGTATCCCCATTTTGACTAACAGGGCGAACTCCGTGATGGGCCGCTCAAGGGACTGCCGGGTTGGTAGGCTATCCTCCTGCAGCGTGGCTGTTCCGGCCGCTGCAGCAGCTTCCCTGGCAGGAATGGCCCTAAGATAGGCTTCCAAGCGGCTGATCAGCTCTGGATTCGGCTCCAGGCCGAATTGCCGCAGGATTCCATAGGCCACACTCCCCGTAGGCGTGGAAACTGCCGCCTGTTCCTCTACCAGGCGGAATGTGTGCTTCCCTTCCGCACTGATCCCTGCATAGAGCAGAGTGACAAGCATGCCGGGCTCCAAAAGCAGTTCCGTGCTCACCACGATTTCCTGCCCCAGCAGGCTGATCACCGCCAGGCTGCCCTGGACTGACAAAACCCGGACTCTGACCTGATCACCAACAGCCAGTTTACCCTGGTAATCTAATTTACTGACTACATCAATCAGTGGCGAGCCCAAACCAGGCTTTACTTCCATCGCGATTCACCTCATGCCGGGGCTGGGAGTGGTTGTGCGCAGTGCTGTGATGTATACTATGAGTATAACATACCAGAGATGGAGGCGGCCATCATGAGCAAATTGACGCTCGGAGTGATTTCCGACACCCACGGGCTGGTGCGGCCGGAGATCTTTGACGTTTTCGCCTGCGTGGACCTGATCGTCCACGCAGGGGATATCGGGCATCCAAGGGTGTTATCCGATTTAAACGCAATCGCCCCGGTAAAAGCTGTACTGGGTAATACGGATTTTGCCTATGATTTCCCCGAGCTGAAGCTGACGGAGACCTTCGAACTTCTGGGGAGCAAAATCTATCTGATCCATAACAGGCAGCTTATGGCCGCCGATCCTAAGGCGGAACAGATTTCCCTGGTGATCTTCGGCCATACCCACACACCTTTCTTGCAAAAGGCCGGCGGCACTGTCTATTTCAATCCCGGCAGCGCCGGGCCGAAGCGCTTTGATAAACCCATAGCCGTGGGGATTGTCACCCTCACTCAGGATGCGCTTGAGGCCCGCCACATCATGTTGGGCGGCTGAAATAAAACGCCCAATGAATCCTACTGTGGTGGCGGTTCATTGGGCGCTGTGTGCCTACTCGCTGCGTTCCTGCATCCGGGTTTCCAACCGATCGATTTCAATCCCTTTCATCGGTGTTCCCAGATCCCGGGACAGTTCGGCGATGAGTTTGTAATCCCGATAGTTGGCCGTCGCCTGGACGATGGCTTTGGCGAACTTCTCCGGGTTGTCGGATTTGAAGATTCCCGATCCGACAAAGACCCCGTCGGCGCCCAGTTCCATCATCAAAGCAGCATCACTGGGTGTGGCCACGCCACCCGCCGCATAATTTAACACCGGCAGGCGGCTTTTGGCCCTGATCTCCATCAGCACGTCATAGGGTGCTCTGATTTCCTTCGCATACACCATGACCTCATCCTCAGACAGTGACAGCAGCCTGCGGATGTCGGCCATTACCTGGCGCAGGTGCCGTACAGCCTCCACTATGTTGCCCGTCCCCGCCTCACCTTTGGTCCGGAGCATCGCCGCCCCTTCCCCGATCCTGCGGGCGGCTTCCCCCAAATCGCGGCAGCCGCAGACAAACGGAACCGAGAACTTGGTCTTGTCGATGTGGTACTTATCATCAGCCGGGGTCAACACTTCACTTTCATCGATGCAAGCGACACCGATCGCCTCCAGGACCCGGGCTTCCACAATGTGCCCAATGCGGCATTTGGCCATGACCGGAATGGAAACGGCCTTCATAATCTCCTCGGCGATACCCGGGTCAGCCATCCGGGCTACACCGCCTGCCGCCCTGATATCCGCCGGTACCCGCTCCAGGGCCATAACCGCGGCTGCTCCGGCTGCTTCGGCAATCTTGGCCTGCTCAACACTGACCACATCCATGATCACACCGCCCCGTGGAACATTAAAGACGGAACGGCCTGTATTGGTGTTGGTCATCAGCTATCCTCCTCCACAACCATTTGGGATATGTTGTTAACTGCCTACATCAATGGGGCAAACAGATTCAACAGAGCCCGCCCGATGCGGCGCTGCCAAGGCGTCTTGCGGTATTCTTCCAGGGTAACCTCCTGGCCTTGGGCCATCGCTGCGAGAAAGTCCTGCTTAATCTGGGCAATACTTGAGTTCTTGTACATCCAGACACCACACTCGAAATGGAGGAACAGGCTGCGGTAATCGAGGTTGATGGTGCCGATAACGGCGTATTTGTCATCGACCACGAAAGTCTTCGCATGCATGAAACCGGGCGTGTATTCATAAATCTTCACTCCCGCTTCCAGCAGCAGCCCGTAATTGGCCCTGGTAACAGCAAAGACATACCACTTGTCGGGGATATGGGGTGTGATGATCCGCACGTCAATCCCCTGCTTGGCGGCGTTGCACAGGGCAGTCATCACTTCCGCATCAACAACCAGGTAAGGTGTGGTAATGTAAATATAGTCTTTGGCCCTGCCGATCAAATTCAAGTACACCGTTTCCCCTACAGCTTCGTCATCCAGGGGATTGTCGCTGTAAGGTTGGACATATCCGTCTGCCGGATACTGCTGTTTTCCGTAAAGCTCCGGCCTGTACTGTCCGTAATCCTCATCGATACCCCGGAGGTAGTCCCAGAGGGCCAAGAACATCACCGTCAGGCTGTATACGGCGTCTCCCTTCAGCATCACCGCATTGTCTTTCCAGTGGCCCAGCTTCGGATAGGCATTGATATACTCGTCAGCCAGATTGATGCCGCCGGTGAAACCGGTATGGCCGTCGATGATCACAATTTTGCGGTGATCCCGGTTGTTCAGCCGCGGGGACAAAACCGGCAGGAACGGGTTGAACACACTGCATTTAATCCCCATGGCTTCCAGCTTCCTGTGGTATCCGGTCGGCAGCTTCATAATCGAGCCGATATCGTCGTAGATGAGCCGGACGTCAACGCCCTCTTGAGCTTTGCGCTTGAGGATATCGAGGATAGTGTTCCACATCAGGCCTTCTTGAATAATAAAGTATTCCAGGAAAATAAAATGCCGTGCTTTTTCCAGCTCCTCCACCAAGCGCTCGAACTTGGCCTCGCCTACCGGAAAATACTCGATGTAGGTGTTGGTGTACAGCGGGCTGAAGGCATATTCATGGAGGTACTGTGCCTGCCGCCCCGCGTCGATGTCCGCTTCCATCAGCTCCTTAAGCAGGGATTGGTTGAAGTTGAGTGTTTCCGCCATCTTGGCGCTGATGCTGACCATCTTCTTCCGGGTCCGCTTCCCCACCCGGCTGCCGCCGAACATCAAGTAGAAGATACCGCCGAAGATCGGGAAGGTCAAGATCGCGATGATCCAGGCAATTTTATACCCGGCTTTGCTTCTCCCGTTCGCAAGGGCGATCACTACGATGATGCTGATGGCTGTGCTGATACCGTAAAAATAGACAAAATAGCTGTGAAATTTGTTGATCATCACGATCAGGGCTGCCGCCTGCACAAGGATGCCGAGAGCAACCCAGAACGCTCGATGAAACAGCAGCTTGAATATTTTCGTCATCAAGATCCTCCCACTAACAGCGTCTGTAACATCTATATACCATAATTTGTCACTGTTTCCAATATCCGGGTGTAATAATGGCAATCATTGTAAACAGCTCCAATCTGCCGAGCAGCATCAACAGTGTCAGCAAAACGGTTGCCTGGGGCGAAAACTGGCTGTATGTGCGCGTCGGCCCAACGGCATCAAACCCAGGGCCCACATTGCCCAAGGTTGCCGCCGCTGCACTGGCCGCACTGCCGATGCTGATTCCCTCAAGTGAGAGGATGACTGTTCCAGCTGCGAATATCGCGAAGTACAGCAGCAAAAAAGCGCAAGTACTGCGGATCACTTCCTCGGAAATAACATATCCGTTCACTGTGATCGGAACCTTGGCCCGTGAGTGTAACAAGTGGAATAGTTCGCGCTTGATCAGTTTCCCCGCGATAACAATGCGGACGAGCTTGATGGCGCCAGTTGTCGAACCGGCGCAGGCACCCGTAAACATGAACATAAACAGCGTTAACTTGCTGAAGGTCGGCCATTGGTCAAAATCCGCAGTGGCAAATCCGGAGGTGGTTATTATGGAACTAACCTGTGCGAAGGCATGCTTGAAACTCTCAAATAGTGAGTAATAAGCATTTGCCCTTAAGTTCCATGTTACAGCCATGACGCCGATCATAACTACAGCCAGGTAGAAGCGCAGCTCAGAATTGCGCAGCACATTACGCCAGCGCCCGCGCCATAAGTCGTAATACAAGCTGAAATTGACGCCGGAGAGAATCATCCAAACCGATATAATCATGATTACATAACTGCTGCCGCCAAAACCGGCGAGGCTGGTGTTATAAGGGGCAAAACCTCCGGTACTGACTGTGGCAAAGGCAAATAGTACCGCATCATAGAGTGACAATCCGCCGCACACAAAGGTCACGATTTGCAGTAATGTCATGCCCCCATAGACGACATAGAGGATTTTCACCGTATCCGCCAGGCGGGGTGCCAGCTTATCCGCTGTCGGGCCGGGAAGTTCTGCTTTGTACATCTGTAAACCAACCAGTCCTAAAGAGGGGAGAATAATCAATGTCAACAGCAGAATGCCCATCCCACCAAGCCAGTTGGTAAGAGCTCGCCAAAAAAGAATCCCCCGCGGCTGGATATCAATATTGTCTAACACTGTTGCCCCGGTGGTGGTTAAGCCGGATACAGCCTCAAACAGTGCTTTTGTTGGGTCAGTAATCGTCCCTGCCAAAAGATAGGGTAAAGCTGCAAACACCGAGACGAGTATCCAGGCCAAGGTCACGATCAATAAGGCTTCGCGGGTTTTGATATTCCTGAGCTCCACCCTGCCCACGCTGAGGAGCATGCCTGCCGCGGCTGTGATCAGGATCGACCAGACAAATGCCATGACTGCCGCTTCCTGCCACAGCAGGGAAACGGTAAACGGCACCACCATCAGGGCAGCTTCAATCTTGAGAATGTTTCCCAGAATCTTTCTGACCAGGCCAAAATCCACGGAAAAGTCCCCCCTTGCGGCGGTAAAACAGCTGTTCCAAAACGGGAAGGTCCTTCTGCAGGCAGAAGACGATTACCCGGTCATTGGGCTGAATCATTGAACTGCCGTCGGGAATAATCACATCATTACCCCGGGCTATGGCACCGATAATGATTCCCTTTGGTAGTTCGAGCTCCGCCAAGCGGCGCCCAATCACTGCTGCCTGGTCATCGGCGATGATCTCCATCACCTCTGCCCGGCCGTCCAGCAGCAGGGACAGAGAAGCAACCTTTCCCCCCTGAGCAAAGCGGATGATTTCACTTGCGGAAATCAATACTGGGTTGACCGCCCGGCTGATCCCCAGCTGTTCTATGATGGGGATGAAATTTGGGCGGCTGATCTTGGCCACCACCATGGGTATACCGTGTTTCTTGCCCAATAAAGCCAAAAGCAGGTTTTCCTCATCGCTGCCGGTGAGGGTCACCAAGGCATCCATGTCCCCGAAATTTTCTTCCCGCAAGAGATCGCTGTCGGCAGCATCGCCGTGGATCACCAGCACATCCGGCAGGTTTTCCACCAGATACTGACACTGTGCATCATCTTTTTCGATAATCTTCACAGCCAACCCGTTCTGCCGCAGTCTGGCGGCCAGGTAGTAACCGGACTTGCCGCCTCCCAGGATCATAACCGAACGGGTGACCCGCTTGTCCCGGTTGGCAAAATGAGCGGCGGCAAAACGCTGCAGGCTGTCTCGCTTGCCGAACAGGTAAACGGTGTCGCTGTCTTCCAAACAGGTATCACCGTGAGGGATGATCATTTCCCCGCCTCGGCTCACCGCCGCAACCAGCACTGATTCCAAGCTGTTGATCTCCCGCAGCTTCTTGCCTGCCAGTTCCGGTATGTTTTTCACAGCAAAATCGAGCATGCCCACCCTGCCGTCGGCAAAGGATTCAATGTTGACGACAGTTCCTTTCAGCAGATACTTGGAGATGTACCTCGCGGTTTCCAGTTCAGGGTTCACGATATAATCGATGCTCATCTCTGACTTAAGAAAATCGATCTGTTTGGCGTACTCGGGGTTTCTGACTCTGGCGACCGCCCGCGTGCATCCGAGTTTCTTGGCAATCAGAGCAGCGACGATGTTGACCTCGTCGCTGCTGGTAACCGCCATCATCAGATCTGCATTTTTCACATTCGCCCGCTGCAAAAGTTCGATTTGCACAACATTGCCCTTTACCGTCAGGACATCCAGGTTGGCATTCACCCGCTGCAGGGCTTGCTCGTTGATATCTATCACAGTAATGCTGTTTTCTTGGCTTGAAAGTGCCTCCGCCAGTTTATAACCCAGCTTGCCGGCACCAGCAATCAAGATCCGCATCAAAAACCCTCCTTAATGCGGCGGAGGTGGTACAAGGCACCGTCCCCTATACCCCCATCCCCTCACTTTGCTGTCACTCTTCTGAAGAATTCGCTGATCAGCGGCGCGGCAACCTGGCCGCCTACACCGCCTTCTTCCACCAGGACAGCGAAAGCCAGATCCCGCCCGGCAACATCAAAAACATAACCGCCAAACCAGCCGTGGGATGTCCCCCGCCCTGTCTCCGCGGTGCCTGTCTTGCCGAAGATCTGCATCCCGTCTACCGAAGCCAGCCTTCCTGTACCCGAAATCACTACATCTCCCAAAAGCTGGCTCATCAAAGCAGCTGTCTCTGCCTTGATCACCTGCCGCAGCTCCGGTGGGTCATCCCGTTTGAATAAAGTAAGCGGCGGCACCGCACCTTCGTTGACAAACGCGGTGAAGATCGAAGCTACGTGCAGCGGCGTCACCAAGACCCGGTCTTGGCCGATGGCGCTCCAAGCCAGAGCCACTTGGCTCCGTTCCGGGCTGCCGATGTCGCCGGCGCTGGAGGCCAAGTGGAAATCATACTTTTGATCCAGCCCCCATTTGGTGAAGTAGCTGCGCAGGTTGTCCGCGCCGAGTGTCATCCCGACCTGCGCCATTGTGGTATTGATTGAACGGATTAGGGCATCGGCAAAAGTATGCTCGCCAAAGACCTCATTTTGGAAGTTCCTGATGAGATTCCCCTGCACCCTCAGCTCGCCGGTGTCCGTAAACTCGCTCGTCACACTGTATAAATCCAAATCCAGCGCCGCGGCAGCGGTGATCACCTTAAACACCGAACCCGGAGGATATGCCCCCTGCAGGCCGCGGTTGAACAAAGGCTGATTCGAGTCGCTGCTCAGCTGCTGCCACCGGTTTTGGGATATCCCGGCAATAAACTCATTCGGATCATAACTGGGCGATGAGGCCAGCACCAACACTTCGCCCATGCGGGCGTCCAAGACCACAAAAGCCCCCCGGCGGCCGCCCAAAAGTTCATAGGCCAGCCGCTGCCATTCAGAATCGATGGTCAATTCCACATCGGATCCATTCTTGACCGGCCGCTCCGTGAACAGATGGCTCGGCTCGCTGTCTGTCTCCACATACAAACGATAGCCCGGCTCGCCCCTAAGCTGCGCTTCCAACCCCATTTCCAGCCCGCTGCGCCCTACCTCTTCCTCGGGCTGATAATCCCGCTCCGGATAGGAAGTGATCATCGTCTGGGTCACCTCTCCCAAGTAACCGGTGAGGTGAGCTGCTGCGTCAGCCAGAGGATAGTACCGCATGTACTGCCGTTGAAAGAAAATGCCCGGGACAGGGCGGAGAATCGGGTCAAGCTTCTGGTACAGCTCCTCGCTGACGGTAATCAGCGGCACAAACCAGTGCGGCTGGACACCGGGAGCTTCATACTTGCTCCGCACGGATTCCCGGGTCAGGCCCAAATATTCTTCCAGAACCTGGAACAACCGCTCCGGGTCTGTGATCCGCCCAGGCTGGACACCGATGGACACAGCACTGCCCCTGCCCGCCAGCAGCCTGCCGCTGCGGTCATAGAGGCTGCCCCTGGATGGCGCAATGCGAGTGCGGCGGTACTGCGCCTGCAGCCCATATTGCGGCAGCGGCAGCACATCCGCCCATTTTACCTTCCAGGTCAGCGGGCCGTCCCAAGCCAGGTTCAGCTGGAACTGGACCATCAATGGCTCAAAATACTTGCTCTCATAGCGCAGATCAGCTGTATATGATGCCGTGGTGAATTTCTCTTCCACGGGGTTCAACCCCACCAGTTCGACCCTTGTCAGGCCGTATGCCTCACCAAAGTTCTGAAATGCCGCTTCAATCTCTTCGCCCTGTGGAAATGGATGTTTGGAGTGGAAAAAACTCTCCAGCTGCTCGTACTCGCCCTGCACAATCCTTTCCAGATATGCCCGGGCCACCTCATCGGGATAAGTGTAGAAAAACGCGATAAACCCGTAACCAATGCCGGCCAAAATCAAGGCCACGACCAACATGGTAAGAAAAACTCGCATTCCTGCCTTCCCCCCAAACAATTCGGCTTACCTATTGCTTCTGCATCAATCTTCCAACACCTGCCGCACGCTACAATCAAGCCGAAATGCCGACCGCCTCCCTGACAATTGCCACCACCCGCTCTGGATCATCGGTAATCTGCAGCAGTTTTAGATCTGCAGGATCAATCATACCTTCCCCGAGCATTTTCGTTTCCATCCAGCCGACAAGATCGTGCCAGTAATCGGATCCCATCAGGATCACCGGGAACCGGTGAATCTTCCCTGTCTGGATCAATGTCAAAGCTTCGTACAGCTCATCGATCGTTCCGAGCCCTCCTGGCAGAATGACGAATGCCCGGGCGTATTTCACCAGCATCAGTTTGCGAACGAAGAAGTAACGAAAATCAACATGCACATCAAGGTACGGGTTTGCATTTTGCTCATACGGCAGCTCAATATTGCAGCCGACAGACAATCCCCCTGCTTCCTTCGCCCCTTGGTTGGCAGCCTGCATGATGCCAGGCCCGCCTCCGGTGATGATTGCCAGGCCGGCTTTGGCCAGCTGATATGCCGTTGTCCGCGCCAGTTGGTAATAGCGGTGATGTTCGGGAGTGCGGGCAGAGCCAAATACAGCCACCGCCGGGCCGATATGGGCCAGTTCATCAAACCCTTTGACAATCTCCGATTGGATCCGCAGCACACGCCAGGTATCAGTGTTGGTGAAATCCTCCCCCTCCACCGGTGGTTTCAAAAGCTGACTGTCTTCTGTCTGCCGGACAGCTGCCTTTTCATCTGCCATAAGTGCCTCCCCTTCCCATTGTCTATTAGTTTTGCCTTCCATTCTATTTTATAACAATAAGGCTGGCTGATGAAGCCAACCTGCTGATCGCATCATGCTCCGGGCTGCCCGGCTCTCAGTGCATCGATCAAGCGCTCAAGCTTGGCAACCCTTGCTTCCAGCGCCGCAATGTCGCCGCTGATCTGTTCGTAGAGGCCGGCCAGCTGCACCAAATCACGAAGCAGTTCCGGATCTATATTCAAAGCAAGTCTATCCAGTTTCTGATTCACTGCTGACGTGAGCTTGAGATTGAGCATGTTCTGCTCCGCAAGCCGCTGCAGCAGCCTCACCGCCGCATACTGGGAGATCACCAAATTGGCGTCAATGCTGTCCCGCAGCCGGTCATTGGCGCCAATCACACTTTGGAACGCCCGCGCCAAAAAACCCTGTTCAGCCAGTTCCCTTACCCGGGCCTCCGACGCTGTGAGCGCGACAATTGTCTCCAAGGCCAAGCGCATAATATCCTTGCTGTTCGACTGGTATCTGGCAATCACCTGCTCCACAAGCTGTTCGATTTCGTCTTTCTCAACCATTCTGTAAGCCACTGTTCTCCCTCCCCAACATCCCACCGTTCACCGGTGCAAACGCCAACGCTTTGCGGACAATGCGCAGCCCATCCCGGTATCCCAAATCAATGCGGCGCCGGATTCCCGCTGAAGTGAAATCCAAAGTGCCGTCGATCATGGAACCCAAATCCTCCTGCGGCACAATCTCCAGGATCCTGGCGCCGGGAAACCGCCTGTGGTTGACCACTGCCTTCCGGCTCAAATGCACAGCAAAGATCAGCTCACAGCCCCTTTCATACAAAGGCCGGATCGGCAGGTTGTCCAGCACGCCGCCGTCAATATAATACTGCCCGTCAATCCTGACTGGTTTGAAAACCAGCGGTATGGCGGAACTGGCCAGCAAAATGTCGTAGACTCTCTTGGGATCATCACAGTCGAGCGGTAAGTACCGGGCCTTGAACTGGGGCACCTGGACACAGGCCGCCAGCAGAGCACCGGAGGTATGCCACTTGATCAGTTCCATCTTGAGGTGTTCCCGCATCAGCTGCATCAGCCCCGAACGGGAAAAAACACCATGAGAAGCCAAGGCCAGCAGCCTGCGGCTGACACGGCTTTTGCCTAACGCTGCCAAAGGCGCGCAGCGAAGCAGCGCGGTCAGTACTGCGTCAACATCAATGGAGAAGATCTGGTCAGGTGTAATGGACAGCCACACCTGTTCCGCTCTCTCAAGATCGTTTTGGACAAAGAGAGCCAGGTTCAAAGCTCCGACCGAACTACCCGATATGGCTGCAAATCTGTCCGGTGTAAACCCCAACTGGCACAGCGCTTTCAGCACACCAATCTGATAGGCACCTTTGCCGCCGCCGCCAGCCAAGGCCAAGCCGCAGCGGATCACTGCTGCAAACTCACCTCCATCAGCTGCTGTCAATTGATCAACTTTTACTATCCATATTGTACATTTCTGTATTTTTGTTCTATTGTATTATTTGCTGTCCAAAACCTAATTCCTGCTGCAAAATGTAAAGAGCACCCGGCAGCTGCTCTCGCAGCTGCTGCCGGGCGCTCATGCTCATTTGCGCAAAGCGCGCAATTGGGCTAATATCTGCTCGTACTCCTGTTCCAGTGCTTCCCGGTCACCCTGAGGCGGCAGTACAGACAACCTCCCGATCACCTCCGCCAAGCGGTTTTCCAGGATCATAATCTGCCGCTCTGTGGAATTGCTGAGTGCCGGTTTCTGCACCCATTCCACATATTCCCGGTACGTACCGCCAAACTGGTGGATCTGCTGATCTTTGATGGTCATAATCTGGTCGGCCACTGCACTGATGAATCTCCGATCATGAGTCACAAACAGCATCGTTCCTTCATAATGGTAGAAAGTGTCCTCCACTGCTTCCAGGGAAGCAACATCAAGATAGTTCGTTGGTTCGTCGAGAATCAGGAAGTTAAAATCTTGGGCCAGGATCTTGGCAAAGGCGGCTCTCACCCGTTCGCCTCCGCTTAAGACCTTCGCCGGCTTGTGCACGTCATCCCGTTTGAACAACAACCGGGCCAGAATAACCCTGACCGTAGTCTGATCGTAGATGCTGGTCGCCATCACATTGTCAAGGATAGACAGGTTTTCATCAAGAATATCCAAAGCTTGACTGAAGTAACCGATCCTGGCGCCCTTTGCCAGCCTGATTCCTGGAGCACCGGCCACGATCATCTTCAGAAGCGTGCTCTTGCCGCAGCCGTTCGGCCCGATCAGGGCGGTTTTGCTCCGTGTTAGGATCTGGAAATTGGCATCCCGGAAAAGGATCCGCTCGCCAAAGGCTCTGCTGACATTTTTTCCACTTGCGATTATTCTGCTTGCCGGCTGCCGGCTTTCCTCAATGGTAAGTTTCAGCTGAACAAGCTGCAGCGGTTTCTGCTTGACCTCAAGGTGTTCAATGCGTTTTTCCACATTCTTGACAGCCCGGTCCAAAGTGGCTTTTGCATTCTGGCCGCCCATCTTGTGCAGCCTTGCCTCCGAAATGCCCATGCGTTTTGGTGTGCGCTTGATGCCGGCCGACTGCTGTTTAAGCCTTGAGGCCACCTCTTCCAGGCGCTGTTTTTCCTTTACATACTGTTGATACTCAAACTCCGCCCTGGCCTGGTGCTCTGCCTTAAGCCTGGCATATTCGCTGTAGTTGCCGGGATAGATTGTGATCCTGCCTGCTTCCACTTCCAGGATCTCGCTGCAAAGGCGGTCGAGGAAGTCCCGATCATGGGATACAACCATCAGAGCGCCGGTATAGCTTGCCAGCATATCTTCCAGCAGTTCGATGCCGTCAATATCCAAACTGCTGGTAGGCTCGTCGGCCAAAATCATGTGGCAGTTAAGCCCGCCCATAATCTGAGCCAGTTTGAACCGGGTTTTCTCACCGCCGCTCATCTGATCGTGCCACACAGCTGGCACAGAAAACCTGGACGCCATTTCCGGATCAAGCCGTTTTTCCTTGGGAGGTTCCAACTGAGATAAATATGTCAAGCTCCCGTAAACAGCCACTGAACCATCGTCCGGAGCCAACCGCCCGCTCAGCAGATCCAGCAAAGTCGTTTTCCCTGCTCCATTTGGGCCAACCACACCAATTCGATCTTGACTGTATATTTTCAGATCTGGGACTTCCAGGATCAAACGGTCTCCATAATACTTCCTAAGCTGCTTTGCTTCCAGCAGTAACATAAAAAAACCCCCCCTTACGGAGAGGATAGTGGCATACGCATCCCTAGGATTCGTCGTCATCTCAGTATAGATACATAGACACACTATCCACTCCCGTATAAAACAGGCACGGCAGCAAACCCGGATTGATCCGGGTTATACGCCTTCCTCTCAGCGGTTTACAGTGGATTAGCTGATCATCTGTATCCTATACCTTGACCTTTCTTCAATTTACTTCAGATTACATTATATCGAAAGATGCGTCTTTCTACAAGGGTTTGTCCCCACTATGTAGAAAACAAGAGAGGAAATATTACACGGAAAAAGGAGCAGTAGTCGTGGATAAACCGGAGCTGAAGAGTATAAAACCGTCTTGGAAGGGAATTGCGTTCCTGATTGCCGCCACTGCCGTCACCTTGATCGTAATCTTTGTCAAACTCGCGAATCCCAGACAAATCGGATCTGTGATCAGAAGCTATCCGGCCAGTTACTTGCTGTTTGCCGTCATTTCCATCTTTTCTGCCTGGGTTGTAGACACACTGCGAGTCCGGATCATTCTGGCCTCCACCGGCCAGCGGATTGCCTTTCCGCTGCTGATGGTGATCATGGTTGCCAATCATTTCGTTACGCTGGTAACACCCTTTACCGCCGGCGGCGTCCCGTTCCTGATCTATATCCTCTACCGCTGTCGGTTGAATGTGGGCAAAGCCACCGGCATCATAACCAGTGCCAGCCTTGGAGCCCAAGTGGGTATGGTCATCGTGATCGCCCTGATCCTGGCCTTGATGAGTCCCGTCCCGGACCAGATTGCGCCTTATTACTCATATATCAAGCTGATTATCCTGCTCTACGCTCTGATTCTCACCGGGCTGATCACCGTTGTCTGGAACGGGCACCGCTTCCGGGCGTGGTTCGAGCGCTTCAGCAAGTTCCCTAACATATCCCAGTGGTTCAGTACCTTTATCTCCACTTTCCGGCAGACTTTTGCCGGCAGCGGCCGGTATTTCGCCGGCTCTGTCCTTTGCGGCGGCGGTTATTTCGCTCTTCTGTACCTGGCGGGGTGTTTTCTCCTGACAGGCCTGCAGGCCAAGCCGGTCATGACATTCGCCAATTACAGCATCGCCGCCTTGCTGGGGTTCTCATCAGCATTCACTCCCATCCCGGGAGGAGCAGGGATCTCGGAGATTTTTTCCGTCTACATGCTGGACGAAACCTTTTCCGACGCCAAGCTCGGCGCTTTTATCATTCTCTGGCGGACTGTCATCTTCTATTTCCCTCTGATCCTCGGCTGCCTGGCTTTTGCCTATCTGATTTTGGTATGGAGCAAGCAGCAGTGTTTGGAACTAGAAGATGAAGAGTGACCCAACACAAGCCTGCGGCATCTGTATAAGCACAAGTACCCGTAAGCTCTTTCTGAATCCCCTGCATCTGCCGCAGGGGAGTTTTTATATCTGCGCCCTGAATTTGACAGCTGATTGGCCAATCCCACCGTGATAAAATGGGAAAGGCACTGAAAGAAAATTAATCAACTTTTTGTTTGCTCATTGGATATATAAAGTGAGTGCCGAGGAAGGAGGCAATGGATGGCTGAGCACGAGTTTGAGCTGATCAGCAAAATCAAACAAGGCGATCGCCGCGCCATGGAAGCGATTTTTCAAACTCACGTCGAAGCTGCGGTCCGGCTGGCATATATGATCACCCATGATTGGCCCACCGCCGAAGATGCGGTGCAGGAAGCATTCATCCAGGCCTTCCGGTCGATCGGGACGTTCAAGGACGGCATGGCTTTCAAGCCGTGGTTTTCCAAGATTGTGATCAACAAGGCAAAACGCATCCGGAAGAAATTCAAAATCGAACCGGAGTATGTCCCCAATCTTGAAGCCGATCCCGATCCTGCCGTTTCCCCCGAAGATCAGGCTTTGGCCAGTGAAAAAACCGATCTTTTGTATGCGGCAATCAACCGCCTCGACGAAAAACATCGCCTGCCGATCATCCTCAAGTACCTCAGTGGATTGACTGAACTGGAAATCGCGGCTGTCCTCAAACTGCCGCAGTCCACGGTCAAATCCCGTTTATACGTCGCCCGCCAACGGCTGAAAACCAGCCTGGAGGCCAGTGAAAGGGGTGAGCAAGGTGCCTGAAGCCAAAAACCAAGAACGGCAGATTACTGACGAAGAGATTGTCAGAGCGCTGGAACAGAACACCCAATGGCCGGGATCGCCGCAGAAGATGTGGACGGCAATCGAAGGAAAGCTGCAGCCTGTACCCTGGTACAAACAGCGCCGCAGCTGGATGCCTGCCCTGGCGGCAGCGATGATCCTGATACTGATTCTAGTCACACAAGGCCAACCGCCGCAGCCGCTGCAGCCTCCTGTTCCCGACACAGGCCAAGCGGAAGTCATGCAGTTTCGGACCATGTCCACGTTGGAAAAGGCCGCCGGCCCGGTTATCATCAGGATTGGGCTGAAAGATACCGCCGCGGCCGGATCACAGCTGAACCTGGAGCTGAACCTGACTGCCGCTGAGGAGATCACCTTCACGGCGGAGACGCCAATAATCCGGGTGATGCGTACAGACAGCAGCGGCCTTTTCACCATTGTGACCGAGCTGAGCGTCGACAGCTGGAATGGGCGGGAGTTGGCTGACACCAAGCCCCTGTCGGGCACCATTTCCCTCACGGCCCCGCACGAGCCCGGAACTTATCTGGTGGAAGTGAACATCTCAGGGACTATTGACGGGCAGCCAGTGTTTTTTGGTGAAACCAGAAGCTTCACAGTACTTGATAATCCAAAGGAGGAGTAGACAATGAGTAGAGCAAGGAAAGGATTGTGGCTTGTTGTTTTTGTGCTGGTGCTGCTTGCCGGTATTACCTTCGCAGCCAGCCTTGATTGGGATGTTGAGGCGCAAACAGCGGAAAGCACAGGCGTGATCATTGTCAGCGGCGATGCTGTGGTCACAGCCGCGCCGGATACCGCATATATCACGCTCGGTGTGGAAACCAGGGACAGTTCGGCGGAGAGAGCCTCAGAGCAAAACGCTGAATCCATGTCCAACGTCATTACCGCTTTGAAAAAATTCGGCCTGACCGACAAAGAAATCACAACCAGCGGCTATTATATCTACAGCTACCAAGAAGGAGAGCAGCGTACATCCACTGTCTATGTCGTGCGCAACCAAGTCAACGTCCGCACCAACCGCCTGGACGAAGTGGGTACAATCATTGATCTGGCCATCAAAGCAGGGGCCAACCAAGTCCAAGGTGTTTCCTTCGACACCGAAAACAAGGCTGATCTTCAGCTCCTGGCTCTGGAAAACGCCACCCGCCAAGCCCGGGCCAAGGCGGACACCATTGCCAAAGCCGCCGGTGTCAGCATCAAGGAAATAGCCTCGATCACAGAGCAGAGTGAAACCTATGCGCCTTACACCGAAGCAGTCATGTTCAGGGCTGCCGGCCTAGACAGCGCCAAGACGGTCATCAACCCCAGCGATGTGGAGGTTCGAGCCCGCGTTATCGTCGAGTACCGGTTCTAACCACAGTTCCGAACAGAAAAAAAGCCGGCAGCTCCCTTGCCATCGAGCATGGGCAGCCGCCGGCTATTTAGAACTCTATGCTGTTGACCGTGCGGGGATACGGTATAACATCCCGGATATTGCTCATTCCGGTCAGGTACATAATCCCCCGCTCAAATCCGAGGCCAAAGCCGCTGTGCCTATTGGTGCCGTATTTGCGGGTGTCCAGGTACCACCAGTACTCTTCCTCCGGCAGGCCCAACTCTTCCATCCGCGCCCGCAAGAATTCATAGCGCTCTTCCCTCTGGCTGCCGCCAATGATTTCCCCAACTCCCGGGACCAGCAGATCCATGGCCGCCACGGTCTTCTGATCATCATTCAACCGCATGTAAAACGCCTTGATTTCCTTTGGGTAATTAATCACAAACACCGGCTTCTTAAAGATCTGCTCCGTGAGATAACGCTCGTGCTCTGTCTGGAGATCACAGCCCCACTCCACCGGGAACTGGAAACTCTGGCCGGATTTTGCCAGCAGTTCAATCGCTTCGGTGTAGGTAATCCGTTCGAAATCCGAGTTTACCACATTATCCAGCCGGGCTAACAATCCCTGATCGATGAACTGGTTGAAAAACTCCATTTCCTCGGGGGCGTTGTCCAAGCAGTATTGAATCAAGTACTTCAACATCTCTTCCGCCAGTTCCATGTTATCTTCCAGATCGGCGAAAGCCATTTCCGGCTCGATCATCCAGAACTCAGCCGCATGCCGGGGTGTGTTGGAGTTTTCCGCACGGAACGTGGGCCCGAACGTATAAACTTTGCTGAAGGCCATGGCGTAAGCTTCCACATTCAGCTGTCCGCTCACAGTCAGCTTGGCTTCTCTGCCAAAAAAGTCCTGGCTGAAGTCCACCTTGCCCTCTTCATTGCGCGTCAGCCGGTCATAATCCAGCGTGGTTACTTTGAACATTGCCCCGGCTCCTTCGGCGTCGCTGCCGGTGATTATCGGTGTATGGACATAGACGAAACCCCGTTCCTGGAAGAACTTGTGGATGGCGTAAGCCGCCACGGACCGGACGCGGAACACAGCCGAGAACGTGTTGGTCCTTGGGCGCAGATGGGCTATGGTCCTGAGATATTCGAAACTGTGGCGCTTTTTCTGCAGCGGGTAATCCATGGCACTGAAACCTTCAACAAAGATCTTGGTCGCCTTCAGCTCAAACGGCTGCTTGGTGCCGGGGCTTTCCACCAGTCTGCCTTCGGCGATGATTGCCGAGCTGATGTTCAGCTTGACGATCTCGTTGAAATTGGGCAGGGTATCGTCTATTACGATCTGCAGGTTCTTGAAGAACGTCCCATCGTTCAGTTCGATAAACGCGAACCGCTTCGAATCCCTGATGGTGCGGATCCAGCCGCAAACCTGCACATCCTGATTGATGTAGGCACCATAATTGCTAAACAGCTGTTTGACATCGACTCGTTGCACAGCGATTCCTCCTACTGCCTTATAGTAAAAAGATGTTGTTTTCTCTGCATGTTTCGATCATCTGCTTCGGCCATGCTGAGGCCTGCACTTCGCCGATATGGGCTTTTTCCAGGAAGTACATGCACAAGCGCGACTGCCCGATTCCACCGCCGATGGTTTGAGGCAGTTCGCCGGCAAGCAGCGCCCGGTGGAACTCATATTCTGCATAGTGTTCGCAGCCGGCGAGCTTCAGCTGTCTGCGCAGTGCCTCCGGGTCAACCCGGATACCCATCGATGACAATTCCAATGCCTGCTGCAAGGAGGGATGCCATACCAGGATATCACCGTTGAGGTTCCAATCATCATAGTCGGGTGCCCGGCCGTCGTGCCTGGCGCCGGAGGCCAGTGTCCCTCCGACCTGGGTGATGAAAACCGCTTTCTTGTCCTTGAGGATTGCATCCTCCCGACGCTTTGGATCTAGGTGGGGATAAAGATCCTCAAGCTCTTGAGTAGTGATAAATGTGATCGCATCAGGCAGTTCCCATTCTAACATTGGATAAGCCCGGTGGATTTCCCTCTCAGTTTTCTTGAGGCAGGCGTAGATATTCTCAACAATACTGTATAAAAAGTCGCGGTTGCGGTCCTCAGGCCGCATGACCCTCTCCCAGTCCCACTGGTCCACATAGACAGAGTGGAGGTTGTCCAGAACTTCATCCCGCCGGATGGCATTCATGTCAGTATAGAGTCCTTCGCCGACGCCGAAATTATACTTCTTGAGCGCCCACCGCTTCCATTTGGCCAGCGAGTGGACTATTTCACAATGGGCGTCGACCGCAGGCACATCAAAAAGGATCGGCCTTTCCACACCATTAAGATTATCCTGCAGCCCCGAATTGTGCGGGACGATCAGAGGCGCTGACACTCTGGTCAGATTCAGCTGCTGGGCCAGGACTCGTTCAAAAAAGTCCTTGAGCAGTTTGATAGCCTCCTGTGTTTCCCTGAGATTCAGCTTGCTGGTGTAACTCGCGGGGATAATCATGTTGGATACCTCCCTAGTTCAAGGCCTGAGTCGCCTCAGTTTTAAAGCATTTTTCTTCCACCTTGATCTAGTGAATTCCTGCAATTTCATGAAAATATAACGAAATCAGGATGCGGCATCCCCTGCATGCTCCCCGCGGCCGCAGATCTTCAGCCATGCCAGGCGCAGATCTCCGTTGAGCACCAGAAACAGGTCGCGCACTCCACCAGCCGGTGTGAGAGGAACCGCAAAAGTCTTCCATATCTGGCCACCGCCGGTTGCTTCCACTGTGCACCTTCCCAAAAGCTCACCACCGGGATGATCGCAGCGCAGCTCAATGCTGCCGCCCACCAGGGGGCTGGCAGCCCGCAGCTCCAGCACAGAGGCAGAAGCAGGCAGCTTGACATTGCGGTAGCAGAGCCAGCCGTGGTCCAGCCCGGTCACAACAGCGCTGCCCCCTTCAACCGACTCATCAAGGAACACGCCGTCATAATCATCGTAGGCTTCCGCTCTCGTAATCCGGCTTAGATCCCGGGGCAGGGCTGTATCGCCGTCGATCCGGACAATACCGGCGAGCTCGATCTGAGCGCTGGAACGTCCGGCCATGACCGTATAGAAACCCTCCTCGACACTATATACCTCTCGCGATACATCGTAAAAACTGAGATCCCTCACAGGGAGGGAAAACTCCAGAGTCTTACTCTCCCCAGGCTGCAGGTGGACCCGGCAAAAACCTTTCAGCTGCTTCAAGGGGCGCTTCAACCGTTTGGATTCCGCCCTGACATAAACCTGAGCCACTTCGTCCCCGGCGGTTGGGCCGATGTTGGTCACTGTGAACCGCACTGTGATCACATCGTCAAGCCCAAAACTCTCCCCGTTGATTTCCAGGCCGCTGTAGGCAAAATCGGTGTAGCTGAGCCCGTAGCCGAACGGATACAGTGGTTCACCGTCGAAATACATGTAGGTGCGCTTGCCTTTAATGATGTCATAATCCGTCATGTCCGGCAGCTGGCTTGCTGCGCGGTACCAAGTCATGTTCAGCCTGCCCGCGGGGTTGTAGTCACCGAAAAGCACGTCCGCTACGCCGTTTCCCAGCTCTTGGCAGCAGTTGGTGGTGTAGACAATGGCGGGCAGGTGTTCTTGTTCGTAATTGATGGCCACTGGATAGCTGGCGACAAGAACCAAGACGGTGTTGGGGTTGGCTTTATGTACTTCCCTGATCAGCTGCTGCTGGCTTGGGGGCAGGGTAATGTCCGGGCGGTCAACCTCTTCCCTGCCGTTGATCAGTGGATGGTTGCCGGCGCAGAGGATCACCACATCGGCCTCTCTGGCCGCCTGCACCGCTGCAGCGATCCCGTCATGCACAAGCGTGACTTCAAAATGCTCGCCTCTGCTCTCCCCCTCACCCGGTTGCGGTTTGGGGCCAGGCACCAGGCGTTCACTGTCAAGCTGGACCCGGCGGTTGTCCCAGGTTTTCAGCTCCACCATATGGGAGCATCCCCCGTCCACCGGCTCCAGATCGTACAGTTCCCTGACGAACCACCCGTACACCCGATCAGCGTCCGCCGTCAGCGCTTCCTTCGTAGTCACATACTTGCCGTAGGCCAGGGACTTGAGGGTGCAGCGCCCCCAACCCCAGTCATTGAGCTCAAAGACAGCATGTCCGGTAATTTGGCTTTCGCCGGCCCGCAGCACACCATCGGCGCCGGGAACCACATACCGGCCTGCAGTCTTGGCTTTGAGGGCGATCTGGCTCAAACCACTGCTGTAAACAATCTGGTGCGCGGGAAGTTTGCGGCGGATCCCATCAAGGATAGTGACTGTATAAGGTGCAAACCCGGTGTACCAATCCAAATCTACCGTGTCGGCCAGCGGCCCGATTACGGCGATTTTCCTGATTTTACTTCGGTCCAGCGGCAGGAAGTGGTTCTCATTCTTAAGCAGCACAATCGATTCCCGCTGTGCCTTCAGGGCCAGCTGGGAGTGTTCTTCACAGCAGATCACCTCAGGGCTGATGCCGGCATATGGATCGTGCTCATCGGGGTCGAAATGCCCCAGCCGGAAGCGGACCCGCAGCGTGTTCCTGACAGCTTTATCCAAATCCGCTTCGGTAATCAGCCCCTGGGTGAAAGCATCTTTCAGTGCCGCCACGACCAGCCCGGGATCGTCGATCAGGCAGTCCACTCCACTCTTAAGCGTGGCGGCGATGGATTGGGCGTGGTTGTCAAAGTAATGATGGAGATCGACTATCTGCCGGAAGTCGTTTTCATCGCCGACAATGAACCCGGTAAGGCCCCACGTCTGCTTCACCTCAGCGATGACCTCTTTGTTGAGGATGGCGGGCACGCCGTTAATCTCGTTGTAAGCAGTCATGATGCCGCAGGCTTTGACTTTTTCCACAATGGGACGGAAAGACTGTAGATAATACTCCCGCATGTTGCGCCAGTCGATGCTCGCGGAGCACCAGCCCCGGTTCGCTTCATTGTTGTTGGCAAAGAAATGCTTGAGGGTGGCAGCCGTTTTCAAATAATGGGGATGGCTGCCCTGCAGGCCTTCAACATATGCTCCTGCCATGGTGCTGGTAAGGAAGGGATCCTCCCCGTATCCTTCTTCAGTCCGGCCCCAGCGGGGATCCCGTTCCAAGTCCACCGTGGGGGCAAAGAGCACCAAGCCGCCGGTCCGGCCTTTTTGATAGTAATAGGCCCGGGCTTCATCCGAAACCACAGTACCGATCTTCCTCAGCAAGTCTGGATCCCAAGTGCAGGCCAAGCCCAGGGTCTGGGGGAAGACTGTGGTTGGGCTCCCATCCCTGTACACCAAACCGTGGGCGGCTTCCCCACCGATGTGGAAAGGTGGGACTCCCAACCGGTCAATGCCCGCCTGTCTGGTTGGGATCAGCGCCATTTTTTCCTCAACCGTTAGTCGCCCAACCAGATCGTTGAGCCGTGTTTCCAAGTCTAGTTCAGGATTCTGAAATGGATACTCAATCCGCATCAGCTCTCCCCCATTTCTTTTAGTACTATGCTGATTACAGCCTGCCGCTGCACCGCACTATCCGGCTTGATTACAGCGCCCAGCTCGGATTCGGTTACCGTACCGTTTTCCACTGCGGCAATCTCGCTGGCGGCAAAAGCCCGCAGCACCAGCTGCCACGGCTTGCCGGAACCTTCAGCGGCAGCAGTGATCCGGCTGCCGTTTCGGCTAACTTTCACCGTAAGCTCCAGTTCAGCCTGGGAATTATACACTTCCGTGCATGCCGCCTCTCCATCGTCCAACCAGCCAAGGTGCAGGCTGACCTCGGCGCTGTAGTCGTAATCCACTTCCCGGTCGCTGGCACCGACGGCGACGATTGTCCGCGGCCTGATTAAAAGGGGCAGGCTGTGGAAATTGTGCCGTTCACAGATCCAACGCCCACCCTGGACAACTGCATTAGTGAAGTAATTAATCCATTTGCCCTCGGGCAGATAGTAACTGACATCGCCCTCGTCGTTGAAAACTGGGGCAACCAGCAGAGCGTCACCGAACATGTACTGGCGGTCGAGGTAGTCGCAGCCGGGGTCCTGGGGGAATTCCAGCATCATGGCCCGCATCATGGGGATGCCTTCTTTCGCAGCCTGGACTGCACTCTTGAAAACATAGGGCATCAGGCGGCACTTCAGCATCGTGAATTTGCGCAGCACAGCCACCGCCTCGGCGTCAAACAGCCACGGCACCCTGTACGAGGCATTTCCGTGCAGGCGGCTGTGGGAGCTCAACAGGCCGAAAGCCGCCCAGCGCTTGTAGAGTGCCGGTGATGCCGTGGATTCGAAGCCGCTGATGTCATGGCTCCAAAAGCCAAACCCGGACAGGCACAGCGACAGCCCGCCACGCAAACTTTCAGCCATGGATTCGTAGGTGGAGCTGCAGTCGCCGCCCCAATGGACCGGGAATTTCTGGCTGCCCACAGAAGCAGAGCGGGCGAACACCACAGCCTCCCGTTCGCCTTTAACTTCTCGCAGAAGCTCAAATACAGTCTTGTTATATAAGTAGGCATAGTAATTGTGCATTTTCATCGGATCAGAACCGTCGAAGTAAACCACGTCAGTGGGAATGCGTTCGCCGAAATCGGTCTTGAAGCAGTCAACGCCCATCTCCAACAGTTCTCGGAGCTTGCCCGCGTACCATGTGCGGGCTTCTGGATTGGTGAAGTCCACGACTGCCATCCCCGCCTGCCACTTATCCCACTGCCAAACATCGCCGTTGGGTTTCTTGAGGAAGTAGCCGCCCCGCACTCCTTCCTCGAACAGCTCTGAACGCTGGGCAATGTAAGGGTTGATCCAAACACAGATCTTAAGGCCGCGCTCTTTCAGCCGCTTGAGCATCGCCTTGGGATCGGGAAACACGCGCCGGTCCCATTTGAAGTTGCACCAGTGGTACTCTTTCATCCAGAAACAGTCAAAGTGGAAAACATGCAGAGGGATGCCGTATTCCGCCATTTTGTCAATGAAATGGGTGACGGTGGCCTCATCGTAGTTGGTGGTAAATGAAGTGGTCAGCCACAGCCCGAACGACCAGGCAGGAGGCAGGGCCGGCCGCCCGGTAAGGGCAGTATAGCGCCTCAGCACATCTTTCGGTGCAGGCCCGTTGATCACAAAATACTCGAGATATTCGCCGGGAACACTGAACTGGACTTTGGCCACCCGCTCGCTGGCAATTTCGAACGACACCTGCTCGGGATGATTGACAAACACACCATAACCCCTGTTGGTGATGTAAAATGGGATGTTCTTGTACGCCTGTTCACTGCCGGTGCCGCCGTCCCGGTTCCAGATGTCGATACTCTGGCCGTTCTTGACAAAGGCGGTGAAGCGCTCGCCCAGCCCGTAGACGCACTCGCCCACTCCCAGGCGCAGCTGTTCCCGGACAAAGGAGCCTTCGCCCTCTACTTCCAGATAGGCCATGCTGCGGGGATCGCTGGCTGTGATCAAAGTGGGCCCACTAGAGAACTGCAGTGAGAATTCACCACCTTTACGGACTACAGCCTTGAGCGCACCGCTCTGCAGGCCGATCTCTGCATCGGTATTGATCACCAAAGGCTGGCAGCCGGACGCGGCAGCCATCGCAGTATTCAGTTCGAAATGAGGCCCTCGGTCCAAGCCACCGACGTGATGGTAGATTCTCACCCCGATCACGTCTGGCATGGGCGAGAAAAGCTTGACCGCCAGCAGCGGGCCGTCGACCGTGGCACCCCGGTGTTTTACAGGCCAGGTTGGAGCGTAGATCGTCACCTGATCCAACCCGATCTCCACATCGTAGGCCATTGCTGGAAACAGGGCCTTGACTCCGGGCTGCATCAACCAGATTCCATCAGTGAACTTCATCGGCCTCATCCTTCTCTTTATCTAATAAACAGGGCTTTACCCGGACCGGGTAAAGCCCATGCCCCGTTCTTACTCAGTAAAGCGGTTGGAGCAAATAATCTCCGCCAGCTCTTTGCGCGGGCGGGGAGGCGGATCTTCATCCGGGTAGCCCAGCGGCATCAGCTCGACAATCTTGTACTGCTGCGGCACGCCCAACACATCCCGGGCCGTATCTTGGTCAAAGCCGCCGATCCAGCAGGTGCCGAGCCCCAAAGCGCATGCCGCAAGGGTGATGTTGGTCATGGCGATGGCCAGATCCACGGCATACGCCGGTACACCGCACCGCATCTCGCGATCCGGATCCAGCGCCACGCCGGCAATGATCACCGGAGCCTCGGCAATAAACGTGTGCTTGGTGGCCGTGGCCAAAAGTTCTCTCTGCTTTTGGTCCTGCACCACAACAAACTTCCACAGCTGGGCGTTGCGGGCCGAAGGTGCCAACCGTGCCGCCTCCAGGACTGCTTCCAGCTTTTCCGGTTCAATCGGCTGTGGTTTGTACTTGCGAATGCTGCGCCTTGCTTTAATAGCCGTCAATGTATCCATCCAACCACTCCTTTACAATTTAATCCGCCGCAAAGTGGGCGGTAATTGTGAGTGAATCCTTGGGGGTGATAGTGATGACCGGCAGGTGCTTTAAATCCTCGGGCACCCCTTCCCAGCCGGCAAACTTGGATCCCTCATAGGAAACAGCCCTCAAGGTAATGGGAACGCCTTTGAAATATGTTCCGCTCCAACTGCCGGGATCAGACACACCAGGCGTGCCGGGGGCAATGGTGATGGAATTGACCTGGACAAAGCCGCTTAAAGCATCGGTTTTGACAGTCAGGCGGTAGGTGCCTTCCAGTTTGAAGTACCGGACAATATGATTCTGATATGCCGCAGGACGGTACCGGGCGAACACCCTCAAGCTCTCGTTCTGCAGTTTCCAGAGTTCTTTGCTGGCAGCGGGTTTGCCCCAGCGGCGGATGTGCTCTTCAATCTCCGGTTCCATGATTGCTTCAATCCGATTCAACTCGGCAATGACCACTTCCGGCAGAAAGGTTGTGTTCATGTGATCAGCGCAGCGGTTGATGAAATCATTGCGGAATTCTGGGTTCTGCAGCAGGGAGCGGAGCAGATATGTCGCCCACGAAGGATTGTGCCACTCAGTCCCCTGGGCCAGGGTGGCGTTGACCATGGTATTGGCGTTGAAATCGGCGAAAGCCAGATCTAGATCATAGATCATCCAGCGCCACAGCCCGTCATGGCCGAATGGTGCATCGAGATCGTTCCCCGGCAGGTTCAGCCGCCACAATTGGACGTTGTTGCCGGGCCAGTCGTGGTTTTGGATATAGATCTGCACCGCAGTGTAGTCCAAGTATGTATCGATGTCCATCAGCTGTTTTATCTGTTCATATACTTCGGGATCGGCGAGGGTATCCACAGTGGCGTAGCGGTTGCTGCGGTAGTCGGGATCGATCAGGCTCAGAAGCAATCGGTAGTTGAGGCGGGCTGGATCATTCAGGGGCATGTTCCCCTCATTTTCATAGACGTTGTCTTCGATAATCTCCACCCGCTCGGGGTCAATGCCGTAACTGTAGTACAGGTACCACTCATCAAGGTGATCCCGGATATTGTGAATCCCCCAGTATTCCCCGTTCAGATAGACAACCGCCGGGCGAAAGTACATATGGTCAAGCTTGGTATGATGAAGCAGATTGGCCAGAAGCCCGTCCTTGAGCATGGTAAAGTCCCAAGTGTTGCCCCCGTTCCTCAGAACAAAAGATTTGTACTCATCGAAAGGCTCGTCGGAATAGGGTTTTGTCCGTCCTGGGAATAGCTCGTGATAGAACCTGTCCACCAAATCATAATCACTTGAAGCAATGATGCGCAGGCTTTTCTGGGCATAGGCCCGGGAAGCATCCCCGTGGATGCGCATTCCGGCATTCTGGGCAAAAGCAAGGGCTCCGCCGGGCTCCCAGAATTCTATATAGATCGGCCTTTCCCATAAGCGGCCGCGGCCGTGGAAATTGCCGCTGCCCCAGATGTGCCAGGCCCAGGGCAAGTTTTCGTGATAACCCTTCCCCGGCACATAAATTCCTTCTTCGTAATCAAAGAGGTCATAGGGATCGCAAGTGATGGCCACAACCGGCACTGTATGCCGCTCAAAGCCTTTGGGATCGACAAAGAAAGTATGGGTGATTACTTCACTGGGCACACCATTGGCATCATACGCCCGGGCTCGGATCACGGTCCCTTTGAACTGCTCGACGCGGGGCACATACCAGCGGTTATAGCTTGACACAATGTATGTCAAGGGAGGTTTTGGCGTCACGTTTTTGTAAATGTTGAGGTTCCGTCCGACAGGAACCGTTTCCGCCTTGATGGCAATCGGTGCCGTATACGTGTAGGTCCGTTCCCGGTTGGAGACAGGATCGGGGATCGACCCATCCAATGTATAATAGACTACAGTCCCAGCCGCAGGTTCGATCACCAGATTGAACGCTTCGCGGTAAAACCCGCCAACATGGGAAAAAACAGGATTCAAGCTTGGATCAGGCTCTATGTAGCCAAGGGCCTGGTTGTTGGAAACACCTGGTGTGACGTGAATCCGCTCAAACATAACCCATGCTTGGGCTGCATCAGGTTGGCGGCCGTAGGAAAAGTCCATTTTCAGCACCGGAAGATCAGCCCGGTCGATGATTGTTGAACCGTCGCGGTCCACCAGGAAAATGGACTCACCTTCCTGATCCAGCCGGAAATTGGTGTGGAGTTCAGGCCCGCTCGTGTTTTTACCGGAAGCCCAGACAATCAGGTATTCCCCCGGTCCGATCCAGGTATCCACCGGGATCCGCCATTTGGTCAGTTTGCCCGGATCGTCAGACAGATACATCCCACCCAGATTTACAGCTTGATCCGTGGGGTTGTAGAGCTCAATCCAGTCCGACGGCTCGCCGTCCTTGTCAACCAAAGAACGGCCGTTCATGGACATGGCCTCGTTGATCACCACATGGTTCCTGAACACAGCAGCAGCGTCAGGCTTTGCCTCCTGCCCGCTGCATGCTGCGCAGATCATCAAGCCAAGTGCCAGGGCGGCAATCAGCCTGAAGCAGTACCTGCTCACAAGCTCCCACCTCCGCTTTCCCAAGATTGGCGAGGTGATCGGTATAGTCTATACTTCGATAAACTTGACTCCAATCGGATCCAGTTCCACGTTGATCTGCCTGCCGTCAGCCGTGGTGACGGTCGTGGCTTGGGGTGTGAAGCTGTTGTTGATCACGACCAAAGTGCGGTGGTTGGGGTAATAGGCGCACTCGGTGTGGTAGTTGCTGCTGAACCACTTGCCGAGCTCTTCCTCCCTGCCGGCGGCATAGAAGATAGCGCGGTGGAGCAGCCTTACGTTTTCCGGATTGTACTTGTGCCCGGCAAAGTACAGAGCTTTGCCCTGCTTGAACGAGTGCTCGGTCATGATCGGCGAGCCGCCGCGGGCGGCGATTACTTTGGTGTCCGGGCCCAAAACAAAGATATTGTCCACATACTTGCCGATGTCCATGGTATCGGGATCGGTATCGGCTGTGATGGAGTGGCCGCTGCACACTGTGAAAGGATATTTGTCGAAGCCGACGCTGAGCCCGATTTCCCGATCCACACCGAAGAGATGGGCCAGCTGGAAATACTGGGTGCTGTGCTTCAGCGCCGATGGTTCGCCGATGCCGATCAAACTGCCGCCTCGGCTGACCCACTCGGTAATCCGCTCGATCACAACAGGGTTCTTCCAGTTCCAGCCGCCGCTCCAGGCGTCATCGATCCGGCCGGCGTTGATGATCACCCGCACATCTTCTGGGATGCCTTTTTCCACGATATCGATGAAGCTGATAAACCTGACCTTGACCGGCAGGCCGGAAATGGACTCCATCACTTCATTGTAGAAGTTTCCGCGGTTGAAGTGGCCGCGGCAGCCCCAAGCCCGCATATTGCCCCAGGCGGTGAGGATCGCCACCGAAAAATCGGTGCTGTACGGTGTGTCGTTTACATGCATCTCTTTCAGCATCCGGAACTCCCGGGCCAGGCTCTCCACATATTCGATGAAGTCGGGTTTGTTTTCCACGAGATGCAGATACCCGCCGAAGCCGATCCGGTCCACGCCAACCCTCAGCAGTGCCCGGCGGATGTCCACCCAGTAAGTTTGGCATTCACGCGTCGGGTTGCCCCCTGGGAGGAAGCTCGGCGCCCCGTTCACTCCTGTGGGGAAGAAATACGGGTGCAGGCGCAGCTCCCGCACCTGGACATGAGGAGTCTCTGCAACCTTCCGCGCTTCAAAGCCGTTGAAAATCCCGTCGATGATCCCGTCAAAGTTAAACTCCTTGAACCTTTCCAGAGTAGGCTCCATGCCGACCCAGTGGTCATTGTAGAACACATAGGCTTTCTTGCCGTATTTGTGGACCAAGGCGACACATTTCTTGCCGAAGTCCACCACGAAATTGTGGATGAACTCCATCCAGTCGCGGTATACATCGGACGGAGGCAGGTAAGAGCTGTTGTACAGCCCGTTGGTGACGAAATCTTCCGCTGTGGGCCGGTAACCGTACTGCTTCTCAAAGAGGCGGATGGCGTAGGCACTCACCGCGAAGCCATAAGCACCCCAGTCATTGACGATGTAAGGGCGTCTGGGATCGTCGCTCCACAGCCAGAAGAAGTTGTAAAACAGGGAAGTAAAGCGGACAACTTTCGTATGTTCGTGAGTTTGAAGCCACCGCTCCAGGTAATTCAGCAGGTGCTCCTGCACTTCCGGGTAAATCGGATCCAAAGGCATGAGGTGTTCCCGGTCGCCCCAGTTGTTGGTCCGGTGGTTGTAAGCGGAGATCTCTTCCCAGATGCGGTAGGCGAGGAAGTTCACCGTATAACGGTGCCATTTCTTGGTGTTGTTCACTGTCACGGTCCCGGCAGCTGCGTCATAGCTCCAGTCGGACAGGGGCACTTCGGTGTTGGTGGTGCGGTCAAAAACCTGCCAGAACTCCTTTGGATCATCGGTGAAATTGACACGGAACTGCTCTTTGTAGAATGAGTCCAAAAGGCTGATAGTAACGAATTCGCTTTCGGCCGTTATAGGTTTGCTCATCAAATAGGTCTGCTGCAGTTTGTCGGGATTAGCTTTGGCGAATTCATTGTCAGCCCTGATCAGACAAATGGTAGAATAGATGTCATAACCGGATCTAAAGATCTGATCCGACAGCTGTGTGCCGTCGCTGTCCCGGATCACATCGGCCCCCCAGCGCTCCGCCAGCTTCAATGTCAGCTCTTCATAGCCGGCTTCACCGGGTAGCGTAAAACTGCCGGTACGGTATTTGTTGGCGTCCATCGCTTAACCTCCTTATGTGCTCTCGATGCTATGATACAACATGAAAAGATGCATTTCCTGCCTCACTGGTTGGGCCTGGAAACGCAGGGGTTGCCTTTGAAAAAGAAGCGCCAGGGCTTGTCCTTCCACTCTTCGACGTAATCGATGTTAATCCGCTTTGATTGGGCGATAGGTTCCAAGACCAGCTGTTCCGGCTGCTCCAGGAACAGCTCCTCCCCAGTCACCAAGTCATGGCCGTTTAAGCTCCGGTCAATTGCCATGGCCCGGCAGAGCTTTCCAGGGCCGCTCAGCAGCTGACAGCGATTCGCAGCTTTCGGCCGGCGGGCCTGCATCAGCTCTATCCCCTCGAGCGGTTCACCGGCGCGGATCAGGACAGCCTGGGGCTGATCAGCTTCTGCGGTGACTATGTTCAACATGTAGTACATGCCGTATATGAAGTAGATGTATGCGCAGCCGCCTGGACGGAACATCACTTCCGTCCTGCTCGTCCGCCGGTTGTTGTAGGCATGGCAACCTTTGTCTTCCGGGCCTCGGTAAGCCTCGGTCTCCACAATGCGGCAGGAAAGGCGCCTGCCGTCCACTATCCGGACCAAATGCATGCCCAGAAGCTCTTTGGCGACGATCAGCGCATCGCGGCGGTAAAAGTCGTAATCAAAACGCACTTGGATACCTCCAAAAACACAAATCGATCCCATTTGATTTTTCCATGTGCATAATATTGGCATCTAAAGCTAAATATGGTACAGTTATATGGCTATCATACGTTGAAATCGGGTGGTTGACATGCAGTACTTGTGGCGTGCCTACAAACTGGTCAAAAATCAATGGGGGCGGAGAGCCCTGGCAGGTCTCGGCATGCTAGGTGATTCTGCAGGCCTGATCATAATTCCTTTGATCACACGGGAAATCTTCGACAGTTTCACCAGCGGCCGGCCGCTTGCCGAAAGCCTGGCCACAATCAGGCTTGGTGCTTTGTACCTGGTGGCCATTGCCCTGATCCGCGGGCTATTGGTATATACAGAGATCTATTACCAGGAAGGCACCGGCAGCTACATCAGCCATGATCTGCGGAAAATACTTTTCAAGCGGGTCCTTCACCTGCCCTTCAGCTTCTTCGACACCCGGAAGACCGGTGATCTGATGTCCATCCTCACGCAGGATGTGGACGCGGTCCGTGATGGCACCGGCTTTGTGATCATGCTGATTTTCGTCAACATCCTCACATTTGTCGGTATAACAACCGCCATGCTGATGCTGCATCCGTGGTTGACGCTGATCGTTTTTGTCACTTTCCCCATCCTGGCCTGTCTGGCCTATTGGTACAGCAGACGGATCGGGCCGCTCTACCAAGAGCTGCAGGAACAGTCCGGCCGGCTGCACACCACTGCCCAGGAGAATATCTCCGGGATCCGGGTAGTGAAGGCTTTTACCAGGCAGAAAGAGGAACAGGAAAAATTCAGCACTGAAAACCGGAAGTTCTATGAGCTGGGCCTAAAGATTGCCCGGCTCAGCACTTTTGCCCATCCGATCATGGATCTATTGGGCACATTATCCACCATGATCGCCCTGGCCGCCGGCGGGTTCCTTGTCATTCGCGGTGAAATCACTCTGGGGACAATGATTGCCTTCACCAATTTCGCCGATTTCCTGATCTGGCCAGTGCGTTCCGTGGGATGGCTCTCGGAACTGTTCCAGCGGGCAATCGCCGGTGCCGGGCGCATTTACCAGATTATCGACGCGGAGGACCGGCTGGAAGTGCCGGATCAACCGGTCGCGAAGCCTATTGATGGTGAGATTGCCTTCAACAATGTATCCTTTGCCTATGCGAACGGGGAAGAAGCTGTGGCCAACTTCTCGCTGCAGATCCCGAAGGGTTCGACAGTCTGCCTTCTCGGCATGACAGGCAGCGGCAAGACTACAATCGCCAATCTCTTGGCCCGTTTCTATGACCCGACAGAAGGCAGCGTCACCATCGACGGGATAGATGTCCGCAGCTGGGATTTAGACTGCCTCAGAAGTCAGATCGGGTTTGTCTTTCAGGACAATTTCCTGTTTTCCAAGAGTATCAGGGACAACGTCACCATGGGAAGAGACGTTGATGAGTCCCTGATCCGGCAAGCGCTCGAAGCCGCTCAAGCCAGCCGTTTCGTCTCGGAGCTGCCCCAAGGTTTGGATACGGTTGTGGGAGAAAGAGGTATCGGCCTCTCCGGCGGCGAGCGGCAGCGGATTGCCATTGCCCGGGCTATTCTGCAGGGCCCGCCGATTCTGGTCTTCGATGATTCCTCCGCCAGCCTGGACATGAGGACTGAAGCCTTTCTCCAGCAGGCTCTGGATCAACTGTACCAGAACCGGACTGTCCTGGTGATTGCCCAGCGGGTATCCACCGCCCAAAATGCCGATCAGATTGTGGTGATGGATTCCGGCAGGATTGTGGAGCAGGGCACCCATGAGGAACTCTTGGCCAAAGGCGGTGTCTACGCCGAACTGTACCGTATTCAAAGCGAGAACCTGAGCCTATTGGTGGAAGCAGAGGTGAACCCCCGTGATTAATCAAGAGCCTGAACAACGTGAAGGAAAACTGAGAGATCTGCTGATCCTGGTCCCCTACATCAAACCGCATCAGGCCAAGCTGTGGGCTTCGCTTGCCTTGATGATTGTATCCAGCTTGATCAGCATCGCCCTGCCGATGTTCATGCGCGAGGCGGTGGACACCTATATCAAGGGGAATGATCTGCCGGGCTTGGTTTCACTGGTAATGATTGCCTTCGGCCTAGTCACAGCCATGACTGTTTCCAACATATTCCGGGGGCGGCTCATGGCCCGTATGGGACAGGACTCCATCCGGGCGCTCCGCGATGATTTGTTTGCCTACATGCAGAGCCTCCCTGTCAAGTTTTTTGACAAAATCCCTGTCGGCAAGCTGATCACCCGCCTCACCAGCGATGTGGACGCCCTGCGGGACCTGGTGGGCAATGCCATTGTTTCCATGGTGATTGACAGCCTGCGGCTGGTCGGGTTCCTCGCTCTGATGTTCTGGCTTGATTGGCGCCTGACTGTGATCACACTGCTCCTATCCCCCATTCTCATCTTTGCCCTTACCTTTTTGACTTCAAGGATCCGCAAAGCTGAGGATCAGGTCCGGGAACAGGCATCACTCGTCAATGCCAATCTGCAGGAGAATATTTCGGGAATCAAGGTAATCCAGGGTTTTCAGGCGGAAGAATACTTCCACGATCAGTTTCAAGCTGAGAACCACAGCTTGCTCCAGGCGGGTATCAAGGCCATCGCCACCTATGCATATTTCTGGCCAACCATTGATTTGGCTTGGATGTTGAGCACCGCCGCCATTTTACTCTTCGGCGGCCAGTGGGTGCTGGACGGCAGTGCCACTCCCGGTGTCCTTGTAGCCTTTATTGCGTATACCGGCCAATTCTTTGGTCCGCTGCGAGGCCTGTCGCAGGCCTACCGGATCATTCAGCGGGCTTTGGCTGGGGCTGTGCGGATCAAGCGGATCATGACCACAGAAACCGAGGTTAAAGCAAACCTTAAACCTATGCCCAAAATCCGCGGCCAGATTGAGTTCCAAAACGTGACTTTTGCTTACGACCCCGGTGAGATCGTGCTGCATGACATCTGCTTCAAAGCAGAGCCGGGGCAGACCATCGCCTTGGTAGGCCATACGGGAGCCGGAAAAACATCAATTATTAATCTCTTGTGCCGGTTCTATGATCCAATCGAAGGCAGGATCTTGGTCGACGGACGGGATATCCACGAGTATGATCTGGAAAGCTACCGTGCTCAGATCGGCCTGGTGCTGCAGGAGCCGTTTCTGTTCTCGGGCACCTTGCGGGACAACATCCGCTTCGGCGCTCCCCAAGCCACCGACGAACAGATTTGGGATGCGCTGCGGACGGTAGGCTTGGCAGATACGTTTATCAAGAACCGGGTCACTCTGGATACGATCCTGACAGAACGAGGAGCCAACTTCTCCACTGGGCAGCGGCAGCTGATCTCTTTCGCCAGGGCACTGATCTCTGATCCTCGGATCTTGATCCTCGACGAAGCGACAGCCCACGTAGACACATTGACTGAGCAGAAGGTGCAGCAAGCGCTGCAAAAACTCTTGGCGGGAAGGACTTCGTTTGTGATTGCCCACCGTCTATCCACCATCCGCAGTGCTAATCTGATCATCGTGATTGGTGACGGCCGCATCTTGGAAAGCGGCACGCACGAAGAGCTGCTGGCCTTGAAAGGCGAATACTGGCAGCTGTGCCACAGCCAAAACATTGCACCGCTCAGCTGAATTGCCCTCTGTTGATGATAAAGCTTCCGGAACAACGCGTACCGGAAGCTTTATTCTTCCCCACCAAGCTGGAAGGAATTAACTACCCTTTAGTGGAATTGGTTAATTTAGTAGCATATTGTGCAAAAATTGTCCGGGGGTGGGTACTGAGGAAGGTTTGTTAACTTCTGAAGAATGTTCGCCAATTGTTAGAAACAAAAGAAGGACAATCGAAATTTTTTGGAGAATATTAAGCCTTGAACGGCTGCTTGTGCAGGATATCACTCATATACGGAAATCCGGCAGGTGGCACTGCCATTAATAATCTGCCAAAACGAAAAAGGAGGATTGTTAATGAAAAAAAGATTGTTGCTTGTCCTAGTGTTGGTGCTGGCCGTAGGCCTGAGCGGATGTTCGTCACTGCTCTCATTCTTTAGAAAGCCGCACGAGATAGTTGTGACACCCGCTGAAGTCGAGATCGCTGTTGGCGAAGAACTTGAACTGACTGCTGTTGTGAAGGACAAGAACGGTAAAGATCTCAGCGTCAAGGCCGCCGACATCCAATGGGCAATCGAGGATGTCGAAGAAGCTGAAGGCAACGATGACGAAGGAGAAGATCCCGGCCCCGTGGCTGAGCTGTTGGCTGCTACCGGCGCCAAAGTGAAGGTAAAGGGCCTGAGAGTCGGCGAAGCGAAGATCACTGTCACCTATGACAATCTTACCGCAGAAGTCGATGTGACAGTGACTGAGGCTGAATAGGAGGAGCCTGAAGAACCTGAGGAGCCTGAGGAACCGGAAGCACTCTTTAGTGAGGATTTTGAAGGATTTGATGTCGACGCTGCTCCTCAAGCAGACGGCTATACACATTCGGGTTATCAAAAAAGCTCCCTGCCACTACATAAGGCAGGGAGCTTTTACTGTGTGCAGATTTTTAAAACGTCTTTTCCAGTTCGTCCACCAACGAGCCAACAAAAGCCACCGCTTTGCGGATTGGTTCAGGCGTAGACATGTCCAATCCAGCGATCTTCACGTGATCAAGCGGCTTGTACTTCCCACCGGCCTTTAGGAACTCCAGCCACCGGTCAACCGCCGGCTGGCCTTCCGTCCTGATCTTCTCGGCGCAGGCGGTGGCAATGGTCAGCCCGGCCGAGTAAGTGTACGGATAGAGTCCCATGTAGTAGTGGGGTTGGCGCATCCAGGTAAGCTTCGCCAGATCGTCGATTTCCACCACATCGCCCCAGAAGTCGGAGAGGACCTCGCCTTTCAGCTGATTAAGCAGGCTGGCTGTAATCCCCCTCCCCGCCTCCGCCGCGGCATACACCCGCCGCTGGAATTCTCCTTCCAACAGATGAGTGACGAAGTTGTGGTAGTAGGTGCCCAGGTACTGCATGATCACCCAGCGCTTCATCTGCACGCTGTCGGTCTGGGAGAGAATGTGATTGCCCAGGAGCAGCTCGTTCATGGTGGAAGGAGCTTCTACAAGGTAAGTTGACGGGCGCAGGTCGAGGAGATTGTTGTACCTCATGGCCAGGCCAAAATGGCCCGCATGCCCCAGTTCATGGACCAGTACGAATGCTGAACGCATGCTGTCGGTCCAGGTCATGAGGATGTACGGATGCACACCGTAGACTGTGGAACAGAATGCTCCGGTGGATTTGCCCACATTGTCCGCCAGATCCACCCAGCGGTTGTACAAGCCCTCTTCAATGAGGCCCACATACTCAGGCCCGAGTATTTTCAGCGCGTCCAAAATCAGTTTTCTGGCTTCGGTGAAAGAAATCTTGGGATCATTGTCCGGATCCAGCTGGGCTTTCAGGTCACAGAACATCATCTTGTCCAAACCGAGCTGTTTCTGCTTCAGTTTGGCGTAGCGGCGCATATGCGGCGCCAGCTCTTTCTGGATAATATCCAGCTGATTGTGGTACATCTCTTCCGTCACCTGCTGCGGATGGAGCAGCATTTCCGTCACCGATTTGTACTTGCGGATCCGGGAAAGCAGTACCTGTTTCTTCACTTCCGTCCCATAGGTGCCGGCGAAGGTGTTCTGATACCGCTTCAAAGTCTTGGCAAAAGATGCAGCCGCCTGGCGGCGCAGGTATGTATCGGGCAGCGATTCATATAAATCCTCGTAGAGGGCAAAGGACATTGGCTGTTCTTCTCCGCTGTGATCCTTGATCGGCTCAAACTCCATGTCCGCCGCTTTTGTCCGCTGGTAGATCATGTACGGCGCGGAATGCACTTCCTGTAAAGCTGCAAGCACTTCCTCCGTTTCCGGCGACAGCTGGTGCGGCTTGGTTTCCAGAATGTCGCTGACAAACTTGGTGTAGGCTTTCAGCGCCGGATCCTGCAGGTACTGCTGGATCACATCATCCGGGAGGGCGATGATTTCCGAACGAACAAAGGAGAACTCTGAACCAGCTTTAGCTTCCAACGCCATGGCCCGGGCGCCCTTTTCCTGATTGGCCGGGCTGGCCCCGTCGGCGGAAAGCTGCAGGCGGGCATAGGCACTGGCTTTCATTATCCTTTCGTAATACTTCTCATAGGCTTGCAGGCAGGCACAAAATGTTTGCACGCCTTCGCCCAATCTACCCTGATACTGCTTCACGGTGGCAATATCCCGTTCCAAAGCAGCCAGTTCCGCTTCCCACGCCTTGTCGTCCGGGAACAGATCCCGCAAGTTCCAGGTCAGCTCCTCCGGAACCTCATGGCGCATCCAGCGCTTGGCTTTTTTCTCCACCATACATTCATCTCCTTCTGGCTTGTCTTTTTATAATTATAGTATACAAAAGGCGGGTTCAGCAACAACTGGCCTCCTGCCTTGGCTTTCTGCCTGTCAATCCTTGACAGTACAGACTATTTCCGTTATTATTTTAACAATGATCATATCAGCAGGAGGTGTGCATGTGGCCTTATCAGTGTCTAATGTGACCAAGGATTTTCGCGATGTGCGGGCAGTTGATCAGCTGTCGATCGAGATCGAGGCAGGAATCATCTTTGGCCTGCTTGGGCCCAATGGTGCCGGTAAAACCACCACCATCCGGATGATTCTGGATATAATCAAGCCTGATACGGGATCGATCACCTGGAACGGCAAACCCTTAAGCCGCCATCCCCGTGGTACCTTCGGTTATCTACCGGAAGACCGGGGTTTGTACCCGAAAATGCGGGTGGAAGAGCATCTAGTCTTTTTAGCCAGGCTCAATGGGCTGAGCAAAAAAGCTGCCGTCAGCAAAACCAAAGCAATGATCGAACGCTTCCGCCTGGAAGACTACCGCCACAAACGCGTCGAAGAACTCTCGAAAGGGAATCAGCAGAAGGTGCAGACGATCAGCGCCCTCATTCATGAACCGGAGATCTTGTTCCTGGACGAACCTTTCAGCGGGCTGGACCCGGTGAATGCCGATCTTTTGAAACAGCTGCTCCTGGAAGGCAACAAAAAGGGCCAGACGATCATTTTCTCCAGCCACCGGATGGAGCAGGTCGAAGAACTTTGTCGGGACATCTGCATCATTAATCACGGTAAACTGGTCCTCAACGGCAATCTGCGTGAAATTAAAGAGCAAATGGGCCGCCAGTACCTGCACCTTGCCGTCGACGGTGATCAAGATTTTTGGCGCAAGTTCCCTGAACTCGAGTTGGTCGGCCAAACAGCCGAATACATGATCTTCAAGCTAAACCACCGGGTAGACACCAATGCCATCCTCCTGGCCGCTTCTCAGGCAGGCAGAGTGCTTCATTTCGAACTGGCACTGCCTACCCTCAACCAGATTTTTGTCAGCAAGGTAGGTGAAGCCTCATGAGAAATGTGGGGATTCTGATTGGCCGGGACTTCACAACCCGGATTAAGACTGGCTCGTACATCATTACTACCATTTTGGGCGTTCTAGTGATCATTGGCCTGGCTTTCGTGCCAGCAGCCATTGAATGGTTGGGATCGCGGTTTGAACAGTCCGATGCCCACCTGCTGCTTTTGGATAAGACCAATGCGGTCTCCGGCATCGCCGCCCAAGTGGCTGCCCAGCATTACCCAGGGTCGGAAACCATCAGCATCACAACGGCAGCCGGTTCCACCCTGCCTGACGCAGTGGCGCAAATGGATGCGGAAGGCAAAACCGGAGTCCTGACAGTTGAATATGATGAAAACGGGAATCTGGTCTATACGCTCCACACTCACAATGCCACCAATCTCACGCTGAACAGCATTGTCCAAAGAATCGTCAATGACATTAACCTGCTCTACAACGCCAACCGGTTGGGGCTTTCCCTTGCGGATGTCACTCTGCTCACCAGCAACCCTTACCTTCATGTCAAAACGCTGGAGACGGCCGACGAAGGTGAGTTGGCGGAAGGGGAAGAGCTTGTGGCCGACACTCACATCCAATCATTGGTCCTGGCCTATCTGCTGCTGTTCATTCTGTACATGGCCTTGATCCTATACGGCAACATGGTTGCCCAAGGGGTGGCCGAGGAAAAGAGTTCCCGAATCATGGAAATCATGGTGTCTCTAGTAAAGCCGATGCAGTTGATGATTGGGAAAATCATCGGCATCGGCACATTGGGCCTGGTCCAGTTTGTTATCTGGATTGCAACCGGGATCCTGGTCATGACCATGAAGAACCTCGGGTTTTCGATCACCGCGATCCCCATAGCCACCTTGCTGTGGTTTGCCCTGTTCTTTGTCCTGGGCTATCTCTTCTATGCCACCATATTCGCCGCTGCCGGCGCGTTGGTGAGCCGTGTCGAGGAAGTGCAGCAAGTGGTCACAATCCTGATGATGGGCCTGGTCGCAGGATTCATCCTTGCCTACATGTCCTTTATGAATCCGAACAGTACCCTGGCAACAGTCACCTCATTAATTCCATTGCTGGCGCCGATGGTGATGTTCGCCCGGGTGACCCTGGCCAACCCACCGGCTGTGCAGATTGCCGCCTCCCTTGCTCTGCTGCTGCTCGGTATCGTAGTCAACACCTGGATTGGGGCCAAAATCTACCGCACCGGCATTTTGATGTACGGCAAACGGCCCAAGCTTAAGGAGATCTTCCGTTATTTGGGAGACTAAACGGGACACTAAACAGCAAAGCACCTCAAATGCCCAACCACATGGCACGAGGTGCTTTTTTTCATTGCCGTTTCTTACACCCTTATGCTTGGGATTTGCACATCCACATCCACATCTTCGCTGTAATCCACTTCGGGAAACTCAAAGCCGAACAGCCGGAAGAATTCGGTGCGGAAACCCTGCAAATCCGCCAAAGCATTGATGTTCCCTCTGTCCACCTTATGCCACAGCTGCAGCACCTGGTCTTGAACGTCCTGCCGCAGTTCCCAGTCGTCGAGGCGGATGCGGCCTTCCTGGTCGGTTGCCACTTTGCCATCCACCAGCTTCTCCCCGAAGAGGCGGTAGATCTGTTCAATGCATCCTTCGTGGATACCCTTCTCCCTCATGACCTTGAACAAAATGGAGCAGTACAGGGGGACCACAGGGATTGCCGCGCTGGCCTGAGTCACCACCGCCTTGTTTACCGAAACGTAGGCCTTGCCGTTGATTTTGGCCAGCATCCGGTTCAGTTCATGGGCAGTGGCTTCCAGATGTTCCTTGGCACGGCCAATGGTCCCGTCGCGGTAGACAGGATAAGTGATTTCAGGCCCAATGTACGAATAAGCAAGAGTAGTGCAGTTTTCACCCAGCACATCGTTCTCCAGCAGCGCTTCCATCCACAGCTGCCAGTCCTCTCCACCCATGACCTTGACAGTGGCCGTGACCTCCGCCTCACTGGCCGGCTCAATGGTTGTCAGGGACACCTCGCCTGTGTGGAAATCCACGGTCTTGCCGTGAAAAGGTTTGCCAAACGGCTTGAGGACCGAGTTGTATGTCTGATTGTCCACCGGATCAGTCCGCCTGGGGGAAGCGATGCTGTAGATCACCATGTCTACGGTTTTCCAGTCGGCTTTGATCAGCTCGATCACCTGCTGTTTCACTGCAGTGGAAAAAGCATCACCGTTGATGCTTTTGGCATACAGGCCATTTCGGTGGGCTTCCTGTTCAAAGGCCGCTGTATTGTACCAGCCCGCGGTGGCAGTCCTGTTTTCCGCCGCCGGGCGGTCATAAAAGACCCCAATCGTACTCGCATTGGCACCGAACGCTGCCGCGATGCGCGAAGCCAGGCCGTAACCGGTGGAGGCCCCAATCACCAAAACATTCCCCAGCTCGGATAGGGGTTTACGCTCCTTAATATAATCGATCTGCCGCTTGACATGGGCCCCGCAGCCCACAGGATGGGCTGTGGTGCAGATAAAGCCGCGGAATTTCGGTTGAACAATCATCAAACCACCTCATTTTCTGCCGCTAGTTCATGCAGCCGCTCGAGACAGCACTTTTTATATTTCATGCCGCTTCCGCACGGGCACAGCGAGTTTCTCCCCGTCTCAGCCCACAGTGCGGTGTATGCCTGCCGCATCCGGCCCCGGACTTGATCCAGCGAAGCCTGTGCTTGGGCCAGCTCCACCAAAGGCTGCATGAAACGGCCAATATAACTGAAGAACTGGCGGTAGCCCTCGCAGAGGACATTGAGTCCGTTGACGCGGTTCTTGGGGCATTCGCCATGACAGATGAACAAAACAGGGCAGCTGCGGCACTGATCCGCCAAAGCAAACCGCTTTCGCCTTCCGAACTCCTGCACCCGCTGATCCTGGACTAGTATGCCCAAATCCTGGTCATGGATGTTGCCGACGCGGTATTCCGGGCTAACGAAATGGTCGCAGAGAAAAACATCACCGTTATGCTCCAAGGCAAGCGCCCGCCCGCATTCCTCGCTGAAGATGCACAGCCTTCCTGGAAACCCGCTCCAGGCGGCGAAACACTCTTCCAGGATTTGAATGGAAACCTGCCCCAGATCATGCAGCAGCCACTCATCGAACACAGCCGTCAAGAAACTCCCATATTCCCGCCCTGAGACACTTTCCGCACTCAACTGCCCACTGGCGCCAAATTCCACGATGGGGATGAACTGTATGAACCGGGTGCCCAATTCCCGGAAGAACCGGTAGACCTCCAGCGGGGCTGCGACGTTGGCGGCGTTGACCGTACAAAGCAGGTTATACTCCACATTATGCTTCTGCAGCAGCCTGAGTCCTTCCAGAACCTGATCACATGTTGGCTGTCCCCGGCGGCCTCTGCGGAAACGATCGTGCAGATGGGGCGGCCCGTCAAGGCTCAAACCAACCAAAAAATGGTGCTCGGCGAAGAACTGGCACCAGGCATCGTCCAAAAGCGTGCCGTTGGTCTGTATGGCATTGGCCGCCTGCCAGTCCTGGGGCAGGTAGTGCTGCTGCAGCTCAACTACCCTAGTGAAGAAATCACGCCCCAGCAGGGTAGGTTCCCCTCCCTGCCAGGCAAAATGTACAACCGGACCAGGCTGGGAGGCGATGTACTGCCGGATAAACTCCTCCAGGGTGCGGTCTGTCATGCGGAAATCCTGTGTTTCCGGATAGAGCCCGGTTTTCCCCAAGTAAAAACAATAACCGCAAGCCAGGTTGCATGCCGCCCCGATCGGCTTGGCAACCACACTGTACATCGTCACAGCGCCTCCGGCCCCACATCCGCGCCCAAAGGCCTCAGCCCTTCTTTTTCATAGAACACAGGGCCTTTCGCCCACAGAACCGCCAGATGCATCATGAGTTCTGTTTTCATCTGTTCTCTGACGGCCGCATACTGCGGATCCGCATAGAGATTGTGCCACTCATTCGGGTCCGTCTTCAGGCAGTACAGTTCGCCCTGGGTTTGATCAACTCTGGTGACCGCATCAGCCAGCGGCCCAGGGAGATAGAGGATCAACTTCCAGTCCTGTTTCCGCCACATATATGCCGGGCTGCCGAACTGCCGGTTTGGAGCACCACCGTAGAACTCACAGAATGTGCCTAGGCGTTTGGCCTCACCAAGCAGATCCAGGCCGGGCTGCCGCGGATCCTGTGGGATTCCCAGCACACCCTTAATGGTCGGGATGATATCCACCAGCTCTGCTGGGCGGTTGTCCACGGTTCCCCGCTTGACTTCCGGAACCACACTGCCGGAAACGATCAACGGCACTCGCACGCTGCTGTCGTAAAGGCAGTACTTGCTGAACAGGTGCCGGCGCTCGCCCATCATGTCTCCGTGATCAGAACAGAAGATGATCAAGCTGTTCTCAAGCCTGCCCAGTTTTTCCAGCTTTTCCAGCACCTGGCCGAAATAGCTGTCCAACCAGCTGCAGTTGGCCCAGTAGCGTAAAGTCGTGCGGCGCCGTTCTTCTCTGCTCAGCTGCTCCCAGGTTTCCCGCCATGCCTGGTAGCGCCTCTGCATCTGGGGGTTTTGTTCCCGGGTGGCCCGGACATGGGTATCCGGCTCTTCCAACCACGGCGGTTCCGGTACGTCAGGGATGTCTTCCAGATTATACAAGTCTTCGAATTCCTTGATCACATTGAAACCGGCATGGGGCTTGATGAATGACAAATACAAGAACAGCGGCCGGTCAGGATCGACCCCTTCGTCGAGGAATTTCAAGCACTGCTCAGCGATGAACCCGTCTCGGTGGTCTGACGGCGGCAGCTGGCTGGTACAGCCGATATACCCCTTGGGATTCTCTTCTCCGCCGCCGAAGTCTTTGGTCTCTTCGAAATACCGGGCCAACCCCTCGGGATTGACATCGCTCATCATCACCGCACCGTGTTCATATTGGGGGCCGGTGGCTGACTGGCCTTCCGCCCGCACTTCAAAGCCCCTGGTGGGCGGCTCAGGATTGAGGAAGCCGTGGTTCCAATGGGTTTTGCCAAAGCCGGCAGTCTGGTAACCCTGCCGGCGCATCAGCTCCGGCAGCGGCACGGTGGGCAGGCGATCCTCGAAGAACAGCCCACCGCCGTTGGAGCGCACACCGATTTGGGAGGGATAATAGCCGAACATCAACGAATACCTGCTGGGTACGCACATCGGTGCCTGACAGACAGCATTATCGAAGCGGATCCCCGCCCGCGCCAGGCGGTCGAGGTTGGGTGTCTTCACCAAAGGGTTAACCACCCCCAAGGCATCCCAGCGCTGCTGATCGGTCATAAGGAAAATCACATTAGGCCTGTTGTCAGCTTTGCTCACTTTCCTCGTCTCCTTTAAGGAATCTGGCAAACCAATCGCTGATTTCCTTCAACCGGCGAATGCGGTGTTTGGGTTTGCCGCTGCGGCTCAGTTCGTGGTTTTCACCGCGGAACATGCACAGCCGCGTTTCCACCCCGTGGTATTTCAGGGCAGTAAACATCTGCAGGCCTTCCACCAGCCAGCAGCGGTAATCTTCTTCCGAGTGGATGAACAAAGTCGGTGTCTGCACCCGGTCGGCATATTTCAGCGGTGATGCGTCCCAGAGCTTGGCGGCATCTTCCCATGCAGTGACACCGATCTGATCCGGTACGAAATAATAGCCTATGTCGGTGGTGTAGGCCATGGAAACCCAGTTGGAGATGCTCCTTTGGGATGCTGCCGCCTTGAACCGGTTGGTATGCCCGATAATCCAGTTGGTCATGAACCCGCCGTAGGAACCGCCGGCCACGCCCAGCCGCTCAGAATCGATGCTGGGGTACTGGGCCAGCACTGTGTCGGTAAAGCCCATCAAATCCTCATAATCTATGGTGCCGTACTTGCCCCGGATGTCGGCGAAGTCATTCCCTCTACCGTCGCTTCCCCGGGGGTTGCAGAACATGACAAAGTATCCCTGATTCGCCCAGTACTGCATTTCGTGGAAATAAACCTCACCGTAGACAGTCTTGGGCCCACCGTGAATGTTGAGGATAGCTGGGTATTTCCGCTGCGGATCCCAATCCACAGGCTTCAGCACCCACCCATTGATCGCCAAGCCATCGGGGTTGGTGTAGCTCACCGGCTCCGGCTTGACAATGCTCCGCTCAGCGGTAAACCAATCGTTGAAATGGGTGATTTGAGCTTCCCGATCCTGCTCCAGCCGGTAAACCTCCTGCAGGCGGTCGGGCTTAAGGCACACCAAAAGCACCTTGTTGTCGTGCACCGCGAACCCGTCAACCGACCCTGGAGCGCTGTTCAGCCGGGTAATCTGCCCGTTCGGCTCCAAACGGTTTAGATATGAGTGACCACCTTCGGTACTGGTAAAATACAAGCAGCCTCCCGATACTTTCAATGCCTTGGAATGGCCGAACCGGCAGTCTGACCCTACAGAACTGCCGATGGACAGATCCAGCCCGGGAGTGATCAGGCTTTGTTCTTTAGACACAAGGTCGACAGTGTAAAAGAGCGGATTCTGGTTTAAACCGTACGGCACACCGTCGCTGCCGGCGCAGATGACCATTTTATCGTTGAGAAAATCGGCGAAATAATAGCGGAAATGCTCAGGGCTCGCCAGCAGGCTCAAGCTGCCGCTCTTAAGATCAAGCAAGTACAGTTGATTCTCCAGTTCCCGCTTGCCTTTGTACGGCGCCGCGATTACCACAGCCTGGGAACCGGTAGGATCCAGGGCAAACGAGCTGACATCGAGGTCTTCACCGGTTAAAGGCTTCCAGCTGTTTTCAGCCGCATTATAAAGATAAATCCGGTTTCGAGTACCGCTGATGAAGCCTCTGCCGTTGCTCCAGTAAGGGATTGTCTCCAGCACTTCATAGTCTCTATCTTCTTTCCGCTGTTTGAGAGCTTTGGCCCGTTCCGCTTCATCAAGGCCGGCCAGGGACGGGCGCGCAGGGTTGTAGGCTGCCAGCAGCAGGAAGTTATCGCTGTCGATCTGCTCGATTAAGCTGACGGTGAAAGGCACATCAAAGAATTTGACCGCTTCGCCCCCATGAATGCTGATTTTATAAAAAACCGAAAACTCATCCCCACTTTCTCTGCGTTCCCTGTCTTTAGGATCCCTCAAACCCATAAAGACTATATGTTCACTGTCCTTAAGCCAAGTGAAAGCCCGTTCCTTGTTCAAGGCCGTAAGCTGAAAATACCGCCCTGACTCTGTTTCCAACACCCAGAGGTTTGAATCATAATCATTCTGGTCAAGGTTGGCCTTGTGGACGGCAAAGCAAGCATGGGCGCCGTCGCCGCTGAATTCCAGCCCGGATATGAAATGAAACCTAGTGAAGTCCTCCAACTTGATCCGTTCCAAATAGAATCAACCTTTCGTTGTTTATTGTCTTTAATTGGGATTATAGCACTTATTATAGCATAAGATCGTTCTGTTTTCAGGAGTAAGGCAAATATGTTGTTTCTCATTTGTTAACGAGGTAAATATGTATAGGCGTTACGTTGATTTTTATATACCATTCAGCTACAATTGAAGTACAAACTATCTCTTTAAACAGGAGGTATTTAAGATGAAGAGGATTCTTGCACTCTCTTTGATCCTTGTGCTCGCCATCAGCGCAGCTGCTTTGGCAAAACCCGAGTTCACAGCTGTCTATGGCACACCAGTGATCGACGGCATTTTGGATGAAGTGTGGAAGAAGGCTCCGGTTGTCGAACTGACCATGCAGAACTATCAGTCAATCGATGGCTCTTTTGTTGCCAGAGGCCCCGGCAATTTTGCAGCAGGCGCCCGTTTCCGCGTGATGTGGGACGAGCAGAACCTGTACCTGTTTGCCGATGTGGCTGACAGAGATGGTTCATTCAACGCCAGCCCAGGCGCAAACTTCATCCGGAACGACCTGATCCAGGTCTGCATCAAGCCCGATCCTTCAGTGGAGAAAGGGCAAGGCCGGTTCATTTTCGACATAATTGCCACCTCCAACGTCGGCACTCCGCTGGTTTATGAAAACTGGGTAATGCCGGGCAACGTTGACCTGCCTGTAGCAGGGCTCACCTTCTTCGGCGGCTACACCATCGAAGTAGCCTTCCCGTGGGAGATCCTGAAACCGGCAGCTGTGGGTGAAGGCGTAAGCTTCCCGTTTGGCCCGTTCTTGCTGGATGCTACCAGCGACGGCGAGCGGAAGGGCTTCCTGTTCCCGTGGCCTGACGGCGATGCTGGTATCGGCAACGAGGATTCCTGGACCATCGTCACTTTGGTGAAATAACGGAATATAGAAAAAAACGGCTGTTGGAGTCTTCCAACAGCCGTTTTTGTTTTGCTAGTGTGCCTTGACCTCAGTCCAGATGCGGTCGTATTCCTTCAGCATCTCGCCGATGTGCACGAACACTTCGGCATGGGCGATATCCTCAGGATCAGGATAGGCGACTCTTTCAATAGCCGGATCCAGCTCCAGCATCTGCCTGGCCTCGGTGTGGGGTGTGGAATACCCGATATAATCAGCATTGGCCAGCGCAATTTCCGGCCTGTTCATGAAATTGATGAAAGCCTCTGCCAGCTCCTTGTTCTGGGCGGTTTTGGGAACCACCATGCCGTCAAACCAGAGATTGCCGCCGTTCTTCGGCACTGCGTAGTCCAAATTGGGGTTCTCCCGCATGGCATAGACTGCGTCTCCAGACCAAACAACCGCCAGAGCCGCCTCTTCGGCGACCATCTTGTCCTTGGCTTCGTCGATGACATAAGCCAGCACCAGTTCTTTCTGCTTGATCAGTTCCTGCTTGGCTGCTTCGAGCTCGGCCGGGTTGGTGGAGTTGAGGGAATACCCCAACTTCTGCAGGGCAATGCCAATGGCATCCCGCTGGCTGTCGACCATCAAGATTTGCTTGCGGTATTTCGGATTCCAGAGAATGTCCCAGCTGTCCACCGGATCAGTAACCATCTTTTTGTTGTACAGGATCCCCAAGGTCCCCCACATGTACGGCACCGAATACTCGTTGTTCGGATCGTGGGCAAGGCCTTTGAACACTGGGTCAATATACTTCTCGTTCGGGATGTTCTCCAAGTTCAGCTTAAGCAGCAAACCTTCGTCAATCATCCTTTTGATCATATAGTCACTGGGGAATAGGACGTCATACTTGCTGCCGCCGGATGTCACCTTGACATACATGTCCTCATTGGTGGAAAACGTGTCGTAGACCACACGCACATCGAATTCTTCCTCAAACTGATCGAGCACACTCTCATCAATATAGTCGCCCCAGTTGTACACGTACAGTGTCGGCTTCTTCTCACCGCGTGTCAGGATTAAGACGGCGGCGAGCACTGCCAAAGCGGCGATAACGATGATTATAAGTTTCTTGTTCATGGTTCCGTCTCCCCTTTCTTGAGTTTTCCTTGTTGACCCTCAGATTGACAATGACCAACAGCACCAAGACTGCCAGGAACATCAGTGTGGAAACGGCATTGATTGTGGGATTGACTCCCCGCCGTGCCATGGAAAAGATGGTGATCGACAGGTTTGCCACACCGGAACCGGTGGTGAAGAAACTGATGACAAAGTCGTCGATGGACAGGGTGAACGCCAGCAGCAAACCTGTGATGATCCCCGGCATGATCTCGGGCAGGATCACCTTCTTGAACGCATACCACGGTGTAGCCCCCAAATCCAAGGCTGCCTCATAAAGATGCGTGTCAAGCTGTTTGAGCTTCGGCAGCACCGACAGGATCACATAGGGGATGTTGAATGTGATATGGGCTAAAAGCATTGTCAAAAGCCCCAGGGGCATCCTGGCAAAGACAAACAGCAGCATCAATGAAATACCTGTGACGATATCCGGATTGAGGACCGGAATATACGTAATGTTCATGATCACCTTGCGCTGAAAACCACGCCAGCCGTTTAGGCCAATTGCCGCCGCTGTCCCGATCACCGTTGCGATGGCTGCTGATAGTACAGCGATGATGATCGTGTTGTACAGAGAACCGAGGATATGCCGATCCTGAAGCAGCTCGCCATACCAGCGCAGTGTAAAGCCTCCCCATGTTCCCCGGGAGCGGGAATTGTTGAATGAATAAAGGATCAACACCAGGATCGGTGCATAAAGGAATGCAAAGATCACAGCCACATAGCATTTTTTCAGTGCCCTTACCACAGCCCCAACCCCCTGTCCTCGCCGGCGAATTTAGACATCACGGCCATGCTGAGCAGAATCAGTACCATCATTGCCAAAGAAATCGCGGAACCAAAACCCCAGTCGCTGACATAAAGGAACTGCTGTTCAATCAAGTTGCCGATCAGGGTGAATTGGCCGCCGCCCAGCAGCCGGGAAATGACGAACGTGGTGACGGCGGGCATGAACACCATGGTAATACCTGAAATTACGCCCGGAAGGCTCAAGGGGAAAATAACCTTTCGGAACACTGTGATTCCATTGGCTCCCAAGTCTTCCGCCGCCTCGACAACACTTGGATCAATTTTGCTTAAAACAGAATAGATGGGCAGCACCATGAACGGCAGAAAGTTATAGACCATGCCGAGAATCACTGCTGCTTCCGTGTACAGGATGTTGATCGTCGGCAGCCGCAGCCAGCTCAGCACAATGTTAAGCACGCCGTTCTGCTCCAGAATGGTCATCCAGGCATATGTGCGCAAAAGGAAGTTCATCCACATGGGCACAACCAATAGCATGATCAAAACATTGGTGTGCTTGAAATTACTGCGGGCCAGGATATACGCCAGAGGGTAGCCCAGGATAAAGCAAACCACGGTGGCCACAAAGGCCAGCTCGATCGATCGGTATAAAACCTTCAGGTAAATCGGTTCAAAAAAACGCCTGAAATTCTCGGTGGAAAACCGAAATCCAGCGTCTGTCCTGACCGTCAGGCTGTAATAACAGACTAGAATGATGGGGACAACGATAAAGATTACCATCCAGACCAAATAGGGCGATGCTGCCCACTTGTAACTCATGGCTAGCCCTGGTCCTCCTTCCGCATAATGTGGATGTCCTGAGGTGTGATTACCATGCCGACTTTGCTGCCTACCGGCTGCATCAGCGTGTCATGGACGATCCACACATATTCGCCGTTTTCAACCATCATCTCATAATGAACCCCTTTGAAGACCACGGAACGGACTTCACCCTTTAACATACCTTCTGATTCAGGCACAAGCTTGATATCCTCCGGCCGGATTACCACATCCACCGGTTCGTTTTCGTCAAAACCGGCATCGACACATTCAAACTGGTGGTGAGCAAACTCCACCAGGCGATCCTTGATCATGATGCCGTCGACAATGTTGCTCTCACCGATAAAGTCGGCGACAAAGGCATTCTTCGGCTCGTTGTAGATGTCGATCGGTGTCCCGATCTGCTGAATCCGCCCTTCCCGCATCACTACTATGGTGTCGGACATCGTCAAAGCTTCCTCTTGATCATGGGTGACATAGACAAAGGTGATT
>Ga0134098_1000099_pt1 | contig 96890 bp, 72 predicted proteins | sample 9_3taG_FD_94456 | JGI IMG/M metagenome (GOLD analysis project Ga0134098, IMG submission 94456) | Switchgrass degrading microbial communities from high solid loading bioreactors in New Hampshire, USA - 9_31_10_142_A3 metaG | ecosystem: Engineered > Bioreactor > Semi-continuous > Anaerobic >... | reverse complement strand
TCCTCTTCCGTGACATCATTTTGAATAAGAAGCCTGGATTCTCCCCAACCTCTTGCTATTATTCTGTTCTCATTAACTCCCCGCTGCACAAGGTATTTTTTTACTTCCGAAGCTCTATTCTCAGACAGCAGCTTGTTGGATTCATCACTTCCCACTGAGTCTGTATGGGCATCAACAATAAGATAGTATTCCGGAAACTGCGATAATATCTCAAATACTTCATCTAGAACCGGTAAGGATTCTGCCTTAACCGTAGCCTTCCCCGAATCATAATATACCGGCGGTATATCCACTTTAGCCACCTTTTCCGTTTTCTTTTCGATACTTTCTCCATCCTGTTTTTCAAACTCTATCTTTTCTTCATTACTTCCTGTAGAGTCATTGTCCAGCACTCCCACAAGAAGTTCTTCATCTCCGTCCATCTTTGCTAAAAAGCTTTCCTTATACATTTTCCCTGAAATTTTGAATTCAAAATCCAAGTCGCCGTACCTCTTCCATGTCTCAACAGTATCGTCAATTATTGCGTCCACCTTGTTATCTTCGGTACTCAAACCAAAATAGCTTAAATTGTCATTCAATGACATAAGCTTTACATCTTTAAAGGAAGCTTCAACATCTTCCTTGCTAACCTCACCATATTCCTGGGATTCATTCATTAATTCCGCAAGCTTTGTATAAGCCTTGTCGGGTTTCTCCAGAATATGCTTGGCAGAAGCATACCAAGTTTTTAAAAAGCTTTCCACTTTATCCGGGTTCCTCTCTGCATAATCCCTGTTAACTATCAACATGGTAGGAATCAGATTAGGTACCTCTTTAGTAGTAATAAGCATCTTCACCGAATTAGGTCTTTCAGCGTTTATTTCGTTTATAGCTATGTTCATATCAGGACTCCATGATACTATAACATCCGCAGTACCCCTTCTTAAGTCCTCTATTACTTCCGACATACTTTCCCTTTCAATAGGTTCTATATCCTGGTACCTTAATCCAACCAGCCTCAAAAACTTGTTCAATATAAACTTGCCTGTGCCGTTTTTTACATAGGACACCGTTTTGTCTTCAATGTCATTTAGATCTTTTACCTCGGTTTTTGCAACAATACCGTCGGCACCGCGGGAAAAATCCGTAATACCCACTATAATACCGGCACCGGGGTATTGTTCCTGAAATCTCATAAAGGACGGAAGCGACATCTCCGTAGCCTGTATCCTTCCTTCAGCCAGTGCCTTTATCCTGTCGGCATCCGCATGTATATATTCCACTCCCAGATCCAATCCGTAATCCCTGTTGTATTCTCTATCCAAACCAATTAAAACAGGAGTTCCCCCAATCCAACTGTCCAATCCCATAATGAACTCATTACCGGACGGAAAATCAATATCATCCCAAGTCACAGGCAGGTTATCAAAATCAAAATCATCATCGACGTTTTTTCCTTTGTTTCCGTTATTGTCAATAACAACGCGTCTATCCTTACCGCCACCAAATTGATTTCTGGTTAAAAAAGCTGCAACTCCTGCGGCTATTATAAGTAAAAATATAATAATATTCCCCCACTTTATTCTTCTTTCTCCCATCTTTTCCCCTCCTGTAACAATAAATAACTATAGAAAAATTATATCATTTTATTTCGATACTTCAACACAAATTCTCATTGAAACCTAAGTGTTTTCTTTATTGTCCCGCTTCATCCCCGGTTAACCGGTTAAATGTAACCATAATGAAGATATTAACATAATATGTATTAAATATATTATTTGTTTATGATCGAAAGGTGGAATTATAAATGTCTGACGGATGTAATTTGAGCATTAATTCTCAAGCAGGCGGAAGTTTTAAGTCTTTACTTTCTAAGTATATTGGTGAAACAGTTACAATATTTACAAAAAGCGGCGGACAGTCCGGTTCCGGTTTTACCGGTGTAATTCTCTCGGTAAACGATTGCTTTGTACGTCTAATTACAAGAATTGGACCGCCACCGGCATGTTCTCTCGGTAATGCATGTAATAACTTTAGTGCAGGATACGGTTATGATAAAGGAAACCCTGAAGTGGCAGGTTACTCCGGCTGTGGTTACGGTTTCAAAAAGGAAAATAATGCATATCCTTATTCCCCCGTACAAACTGCCGATAACATAGGACCTTATAATGCAAACAAGTGGAAGGATTACCCGATATATAACTTAGGTTCCGTAACAGATATACCTATTTCGGAAATCGTATCCTTTGTTCACAACGCTGTATAATCAGGAAGAGAAATAATTTGATGAGAACTAATTAGAGAAATAATTTGATGAGAACTAATTAGTGAAGTAACATTAGTTAAGTAATAATTAGTGGAGTAACAATTAGTGAAGTAAAATAGGGAAATATCGAAATGTTTCCGTATTTTACTTCACATTTTTTCATATAGCTGTATAAACATGATAAACCGATTACATCGGAAAGTCTTTGCTTAAATTATTGTGTTTGAATGTCTTCTTTCTTTTTGCATAATCATCTACTATATGACCGTTGCCGATTAGCTTGTATTTATAAATCAGTAATCCGTCGAGACCCACAGGACCCCTGGCGTGAATTTTACTCGTACTTATACCTACTTCGGCACCAAATCCATATCGGAATCCGTCACTGAACCGCGTAGAACAATTCCAAAATACATTGCCCGAATCTACAAGAGACATAAAGCGAGATGCTTTGTCTTGACTTTTTGTGATAATACTGTCAGTGTGACGGGAACCATAGGTATTTATATGGTCTATCGCTTCATCCAGGTCCTCCACTATCTTTATCGAAAGCTTATAATCAAGATATTCTGTCTTCCAATCCTGTTCTGTAGCCGGAGCAACAGATATAATCTTCTGCGTCTTTTCACATCCTAACAGTTCCACACCTTTTTCATCCAAGATACTCTTCAGTTCCGGTAAAACCTTAGGAGCAATATTCTTATGAACCAATAAGGTTTCTGTGGCATTACAAACGGCAACATACTGGGTCTTAGAATCCACAGCAATGCGAACTGCCATATCGACATCCGCATCCTCATCCACATAGCAGTGGCAAATACCGTCCGCATGGCCCATAACCGGAATTCTCGAATTGTCCATTATATATCTCACAAACTCATTGGAACCTCTTGGAATTACAAGGTCAATATACTGATCCAGCTTTAGCATTTCATCCACATCGGCTCTGGTTTCCAAAAGCTTAATCCAGTTAGCAGGAATCCCTGCTTCTTCCGTGGCCTTTGAAATAATATCCGCAAGTATGCGATTGGTTTCCCTTGCCTCCGAACCACCCTTTAAAAGAACACCGTTTCCGCTTTTCAGGCACAGAGTAGAAATTTGAACAAGGGCGTCAGGCCGTGATTCAAAAATAACACCGATTACACCTATCGGACATGTAACCTTGTACAGTTCCAAGCCTTCATCAAGCTCGGTTGAAAGAAGAGTCTTCCCTACGGGATCCTTCAAACCGATCAAACTGTTTATACCGTCTACTACATCTGCTATTTTAGCATCGTCAAACTTTAACCTTTTCAGAAGCGGTGCAGCCAAATTCTCCTCCTCGCTTCTTTTTAAATCCATAGCATTTGCTTTAAGTATCTCATCTTTCCTATCTATCAGTGACCTGGCGATATGAGCCAGAGCTTCATTTTTTAGTTTTGAATCTGCCGCTGCCAGTTTAATGGATGCATCCTTAACCTGGCATGCCATTTCCGTAATACTCATATTAACATCTCCTTGCAGGTACAATTATAATAAATTACCATAATTATACCATATCACAAAACCTGCTGCAATCAAAACCGCTCTCAAAAAAGTCCGGCAATTCGCTTAAGTCTTTAAGCACAGCCCGGGCATCAAATTCCAAAAACTTATCCCTCTCTGTTGTGCCGGTTAAAACTGCAGCAAAATCAACATCTGCATTTTGTGCGGTTCTCGCATCTACAACACTGTCACCGATAAAAATAACATTATCCCTTGCTATCCCCAATTCTGTTAAAGCCTTTATAACACCTTCGGGATCCGGCTTGTGTGCCGATACATCCTCTCCGCCAATTATAATGTCAAAATAATGTAAAAGTCCGTCCCTTTTCAATATATCTTCTATCCGGTATCTGAATTTTGTAGAGACAATACCGGTTTTAAGTCCCATCTTCTTTAGCCTGTCAAGGACGCTTCCTACCGTATCGAACACCCTGGTATTTTTCGTCATTACCACATCCGCTCTTTCCTTAAAATAACTTCGGAAAATATCCGCATTGGAAACGGATGCATCTTTTGTTAATTCCCTAAAGGCATCGGCAAGAGTAAGTCCAATAGTCCTGCATATGCTTTCCGGTGTAGAAGCGGGATAACCCATCTTTTGAAGAGAATAGCTTATACATTCCACAACGGCTTTAGATGAATCGGCCAAGGTATAATCGAAATCAAACAATACTGCTTTGTATTTTTTCATCTTTCACCTCAACATATTCCAACAAAAACTCAAGGACACCAAGTCCTTCCCTTTTGTTATGTATCTTTATTTCAATAATACTTATATAAAATTATTTTAATGCTCTCTTTCAAAAAATCAATCCTCAATATTAATAATATCTCTTGTAGGCCGAACCCTACCTATATCTCTCTGCCCATCGGAAACCGAAAATACTTCCGCAAATGCCGCCAATAAGGTGTGTCAGCTGTGAAATATTGTCCCTTACCAGAATACCGTTCATAACCTCCCCACCCAGGTAAATAATAACAACCAGAATAAAGGTCAGAGGTATTTTTCCTTTCTTAAAATTCACAAAGGAGCAGAGTAATATCATCATGAAAACAACACCGCTGGCTCCCAAGAGACGAACATTGTCAAAAAGAAGTATATTCAGCAATCCTGTAACCAGGGCAGTTATCGAAATCATAAAAGCCATATTCCTCGACCCATATTTTTCTTCAAGCATTGGACCCAGCAGCAATATAAGTAAAAAATTGTTTATATAATGTTCCCAGTTTGCATGCCCCAGCACATGTCCAAAGAGTCTGAAATAAAATAATATACTAAGCGGGCTGCTGCGATACACCGAAAACAGCAATACCGTTGATTGACCTTTGGTTATAATCTGAAGTATCAATGCTCCCAAGGAAAGAAACGTCATTGTAAGGACAACCGGTGAGTTGTAATGTATGTTCCTGAATATATTTTGTAAACTTTTAGGCATATAAAACCTCCTAAACCGCGAATTTCAACTAATGAATTTAATAAATTAATATTAAGAAAAACTATTTTTAAATTAATCCCCTATCAATATCTGTACAGGTGAAAAACAATTATCCATACTTCCCTCACCCAGCTGACCGAAATCATTTTTCCCCCAAGCCCATATGGTTCCGTCTTCTTTTATTGCTATTGTATTTTCCATCCCGGCTTTTATCGATATTACTCCGGTAAGGCCTTCGACCATTACGGGTCTAAGTGACCTTCTGTCCGTTGAACCGTTTCCCAACTGTCCGCAATCGTTTTTGCCCCATACCCATACTGTCCCGTCTTTCTTTAATGCAACAGTATGGTTATTTCCCGCATCTATCGCTATTATATCCTCCAAGCCCTCAACCATGTACGGCTCCAAGCGGTATTGGTCCGTACCGTTTCCTATTTCGCCATAGAAATTGCCTCCCCATGTCCAAACCGTGCCGTCATCCTTCAATGCCACAGAATGCAATCCTCCTGCGGAAACTTGAACTATTCCCGTAAGGCCCTTTGCCTGGGTTGCCTCGTAATATTTATAATCGTAGGTGTTATGGTGATTTTGTGATCCATCCCCCATCTGTCCCCAGACATTATCACCCCAGGACCAAACGGTACCATCCTCCCGTAATGATATTATATGACCTTTTCCAACATCCACTGATTTGATGTTTCCCAGGTTTTCAATTTTCAATGAAATATAATCGGAGTTTTCCGATTTTTTTATCGGAGGCAATGAATGAATCCATACCGAACCGTCGTTTTTTATAACAAGAGTACGGGCATAACCTGCCGCTATACTTTTTACGTCGGAATGTGTTTTCACCTCGAAAGGAATCTTACAAATTCTTTCTTCAATATCCGAAGGTATTTTTATATTGTCTATCAATTGCAGGCTGCTATTGTCTCCCCATGCCCACAACGTGCCGTCCTTTTTTAAAGCCAGCGAGTGATTTATTCCCGTCTCTATAGCCACTATGTCGGAAAGTCCTTCAATTTTAACCGGCTCCTTTGTAGCCAACACATCACCGAGTCCTAACTGGCCGCTGCTGTTGTCCCCTAAAGCCCATACCGTTCCGTCTTTTTTTAAAATAATCGAATGGGATAGACCGGACTCGAATTCAACAACCTCCGTAAAGTTATTTGCTTGTTCCTTCGGGAATTTTTTGATGATTTTAAGAATATATCTTCTTAGCAATGTTAAATCGATGGAATCTATAAAGTTATCGCCGTTCAAATCCGCTGACCATAAATAATCACTAACCGGAAGCTCATTTATTTTTCTTAATAAGTATCTTTTCAGCACAGTCACATCAATTGAATTAATTTCGCCGTCACCGTTAACATCACCGATTATATCCGAGTCGGAACTCGACACCGAATAAGTAGTACCGGTTAGTCCCTGTACATGATTAAATGAAGCAATAACAACAGTAAAAAAACACATAAATGATAACAGGAAAATAAGCCTCTTTCTCATACATTTCCTCCCCAAAAACTGTATAGATTATATCCGGAGTCAGAAAACAGTTTGCTTTAAAAATTCTATAATCCAGTATAAATCAGAAGTCAGCTGTCTTTAGACATAACCTATTTAACTTATTATAAAAAAAATAGAGTATATATTTCATAACTCTATTATTAATTATACTATTAATAATAAATATGTAAAATAGTTTTACCAAAGGCGGAGCATTTTTCTCCAAGTTTAACCTATATATCTTTTCAGTGCCTCTTTATCGACACAATACTCATAAGCATCTTCCAACGAAATGCGTTTTTGTTGATATAAATCCGCTATAGCTTTATCCATAAGCTGCATACCGAATTGAGCACCTGTCTGAATCATAGAATTAATGCTTGTCCCACGGCCTTCTCTGATGAGATTGCTGATAGCAGGAGTAACCACCATTATTTCTAAAGCAGCAACCCTGCCTTTACCCTCAATATCGGGAATCAACCGCTGGGATATAACTGCTTTTAATGCACTCGATACCTGAACCCGTATTTGCTGCTGTTGATCCGGTGGGAAAACGTCAATAAGCCTGTCCAGCGTCTTTGCCGCACCTAATGTGTGGAGAGTTGAAAGTACCAGATGTCCCGTTTCTGCTGCTGTGACAGCTATACTGATTGACTCGTTGTCCCTCATCTCTCCAATAAAAATAACATCCGGATCCTCTCTTAATGCAGCTCTTAATGCATTGGCATAGGACTTGCTGTCCTCTGATATTTCTCTCTGATTTACAATACACTTGTTATGAGGGAAAATATATTCTACAGGATCCTCTAAAGTCAAAATATGCCCTTCCTTTGATGCATTTATCTCATTTATAATAGATGCCATTGTGGTGGATTTCCCGCTTCCCGTCGGTCCGGTAACAAGTATCAGGCCTTCTTTGATTTTGCATATTTCCTTTACGGCCGGAGGTAATTTTAACGACTCAAGAGTCGGTATTTCCGAAGCAAGCACTCGGAAAACCAATGCAACGGAACCTCTTTGGAAAAAGATATTTACCCTGAATCTTGACAGTCCTTCAACACTCATTGAAAAATCGACTTCTCCTACCGTCATAAGGCGTTCGAACTTGGCTTTATCCGTACATGCTTTAGCATACTCCATTGTGCATTCTTTGGTAAGAGCTTCTACATCAATAGGACGCATTCGGCCGTTGATCCTAAAAGACGGTGCCCTTCCGACAGTAAGATGTATATCGGAAGCCTTGTTATTGACTCCTATTCTCAAAATATCAATTAAATCCATCATGATGACTCTCTCCTTACGCAAAAGTATAGAATGATTTCATATTTTTTATCGGCAATAAACAGACGTAAATTACTATTAAATAAAAGGTTTTGAAAATGGAATTATATAAAAAATGATGTTTGCTCTTTATTTTTGAATTGAAAACTTATTTTTTCTTTTAATTTGCAAGAAAATCGCCATCAAGTATAAGGTTCTTATCAATTTCCATATTGTTTCTGACTTTACATCAAAATATGATTAAAAAAGTTCAATAGGATCCACAGAACAGGGAACGGTTCTGCGCTGTTTTATTTCTTTACCCATTTTCGGTATAGGTAGAATACCGAACCCACAATCAGCGTAATACCCGTTACTGCCATAATAATTAAAATATACTTTGAAGCTATTATATTTGGAGCAATGAAACCAAGCAAAATAAGGCTAACACATAATATCAATATCAATCCGAAAAAAGCCGGGTAAATCTTAAGACTATTGATCCGGATTAAATTTACATCGTCCTCCAAAGCTCCGTCAGATATCATTTGATTTGTTTGGTTCTCAAGCCTTTCAAGCCATCTTGCCGCCATCAAAAGTATTACAATTATCAAAAAGATAAAAGCAGTGACATAGTCGGGCATAAAGTGGTCAGGTTGGAAATCAAACGCCCTCATAATCAGCTTTGAATGGAACAATAAAGAAGGTGTGCTAATTACCATGCACACTATATTCACCATAAGCAATATCTTTTTGTAACCTACTGCGATTACAACAAGATTTATTACATTGACTACAATAAGTGCTCTCACAGGACTGTTGAGCGCATACACAAATTCTTGATAAACCGGTGTATAGTATAAAAGAGTAAAGGACAGAATATAAGCCACCAGAGCAAAGGTAATCTTTAGAATCATAGTCAGGTTCTTCACTTCGCCGCCACCACCTGCTTTAATAATGCTCCCGTAAGGCTTTCCTTTGCCGGATCCCAATCAATCCATATACAATTCTTTTTTATGCTTCTCGAAATCACTCTGTTCAATGCCTCAAGCACATTGGACGCCAATACCTCATATTGGTTTTCAGCCATTAGTCCATATCCCATTATATTCACAACCATAATACTCGGAAGATATCCTTTTCGCAGCATAGTGTATTTTGACATCATATTTATACCCTTAAGAATTTCATCATAATTATTGGTGCAGAACCTTGTCACAACTATAAACAAAGGTCTTAAGCCGACAAAAAACTCCCTGCAGGAATATACGCTTTGTTCGAGATTTTTTATACGAACCTGCGGCTTCAAAACAGGAAGACCGCCGTACTTGATTTTCATAAGCTCCCTAAGTATCTTATATTGCTGCTGTCTTCCCGATCCCTGATTTATAAAAACATTGCTGCCGCCATAGGTATGGAAGGCTACGCTGCAGTTTTGCCCAAGATAAAATTCACTTAAGCTATATACGGCTTCAATCGAATACTCTTTCACATTTTTCAAATTAGAACCGAAAGCCATTATCCTCGATGTATCAAGGAAAATCCATACGGTTTTTTTGCCTTCCTTCTCAAACTCGTTTACCAAGGGCCATACATTTCCCCTCAGCAGGTTTCTGGAAGTTGCCTTCCAATTTATCGATTTAAACGGATCACCCGGATAATATTGCCGAATCTCTTTAAACTCCTGCGTTGTCATTCCCATGGTAGCCAATGCCCCTTCCGGTAACGGTACCCTGCTAGCAGCGGACATTCCTCTCACCTTTTTAAGCTGTAAAAGTCTTGGGGTAACCTCAACAGACAAATCATTTTCACATATTCCGTCTATAGAATAGTTGCACACAATATGCCGGGATTTCCATAATGTTGCCTTGAAAAAATAGTTGCCCGATGTGGTACATTTTACAGTGTAGCTTAAAGTATGTTCCACAGGCTCAAAGCCCTTCCACAACACGCAATAATTGCTGCCTCTCACCAGTTCAAAATGAGCCGGAACCGCATCGCATATTTCTACAGGGCCTACTCCGGAATTTACCCTAACCTTCAGATTTATCTCAAGCTCCTCGTCAACAGCAACCCTGTTTTTCGATATTGCCTTTTTTACAATTACATCATCGGAAGCCTTCAGATAATATCCAAAAGCCAGTAAACATAAAGGTATGACAGATACAATTATCATTATATTGTTGGCTAAAAGAAAGCCTCCGCAAAGCATCAACAAAAATAGAGTGCTTATTTCGGAGATATATTTCGGCATTTATATAAGTCCTCCTACATTTTCTCTGGTGTAGCTTTTGGGAACATCTATTTTGCTTACGATACTTCTTATCACCGCTTCCGGAACCCTGCCTTCCATTATGTGTTCAATATGAAGTATCACACGGTGGGCCAGAGCATCAACAGCCAAAAACTTGACATCATCAGGTATTACATAGTCCCTGCCGCAAATAAGAGCATGAGCCCTTGAAAGCTTTAATAAAGCCAGTGCTCCCCTTGGACTGGCTCCCAACCTTACATTTTCATTGGTTCTTGTGTTGCGCACAATTTCCGTGATATACATTAAAATGTTTTCATCCACAAACACCTTTTCCACTTCCGCTTGAAGGGCTAAAACCTGATTCATATCTACCACATGACGAACATCATTGGTGGGATCGTCTTTTCCCCACTCAAGTCTCCTTTTTAATACCTCGCACTCCTTCTGAGCACTGTTTAAATACCCCAAGGATAGCTTCATAATAAACCTGTCCATCTGCGCCTCCGGAAGTGGATAAGTTCCTTCCATTTCTATTGGGTTCTGCGTAGCCATAACAATAAAGGGCGGTTTTAAAATATAGGTAATACCCTCAATAGATACCTGTCTTTCCTCCATAGCCTCCAATAATGCAGACTGGGTCTTGGGCATAGCCCTGTTGATTTCATCCGCCAATAAAAAATTAGTAAATATAGGCCCTTTTTCCAATTCAAAAGAGGATGTATTGCTTCTCCATATTTTTGTACCTATAATATCCGAAGGCATAAGATCGGGAGTAAACTGAATTCTATTCCACTCACAGCCTGTAACTCTCGCAAATACCTTTACAAGCAATGTCTTTCCAAGACCGGGGTTATCTTCAAAAAGTATATGTCCTCCGGCCAAAAATCCGCATAATATTTTTCTAAGAATTGTATCATCATCGGTAACGAATACCTTTCCTATTTCACTAATGATATTTCGGCATTGTGCTTGAATTTGCTCTATATCCATAGAAATTGCCCCCTCCATATAATTCTAAATTATATATAACTTTTTCTACAACCGTCAACCTATTTTGCCGGTTTCTCTCCTCAATAACATTGTATTTCTTTCTTGTAACTAAAGAAGGAATCTCCAAATCTTTGCAATCTATTATAGGAGCTATTATATTACTTGCCACACCTATAGGAATCCCTACTCTGAAAGCCATATAGTAAAGGCAGGCTATCAGACCTCCCCTGTTTCCGTTGTTAACAAAGTCATCAATACAACTGGAAATATTGGTAATATCCTTTATTTTGTCATAAGAAATTTTCTGAAGATGCTTATTAAGCTTTTGCTCCGGGCTCCTTTTAACTGCTCCCGACAATTTAACCGCCAGAACGATAAAAGCAATCAACAAAACAATAAATATAAATATCCATTCAGCCAAAACGGCATCTCCCATAATATCCCTCCTAAAGTCAATCAATAAATACAGAATAGAAAAAACCGCAAGAAATTTCATTTTATGATTTGTCCTAAACCATAAAGCAATCCTGCTGATTTTCCGATTATCCATATAATCTAATAATGACATCATTTGAAAAACAATAAGAATAAGGAAAGTAAAGAAAAACAGCTTACCTAGCGATATTTTAAGACCGATTCCCACATATCCTCTCGGAGCAAGAGCCTCAAACATGAAATAAATCGTAAACCCGGCAATCAGGTATGAAACAGCCTTTATCATACTTTCTTCAAATATCCTGGAGCCGTATAAATCCGAAATTCTAATTCCAACCGTCGATACAGCCAATATCAGTATTCCGACACTTGCCGCTCTTACCGAATTATATGGCAATAAATAAAAGAAAAAAAGAAACACGGCAAAACCGATTCCCATTATAAAACAGGCACTGCTTAAAACCTCTGCCCATTTCCCCTTTAAATAATAGCTCACTAAGTGTTTTGAAGTAATTCCCAAAAGAAGTGCTTCAACGGAGTATATCAAAAAATAAAAGGATTGCCGGATACCATACCCCGGACCTACCGGCACAAAAAACAAAAACCCTGTTATTCCTATATACAATAAAAGCACTATCGGATAAATCATCAACTTGTTTAATGTCGTATCCGCAGTCAATTTCCTCTGTGCCTGCATTTTTTCCTCCAAAATATTATATATCGTTAATTTTGCAATTCATTAATAAACACATAGAATCTTTCATAATCGTCTCTTACAATATCCCTATTGCTGTACAAAGCCTTCTCCAATATCGAAAAAGCACCTTCAAGCACCCACTGCTTATTTTCGGCTACCCGGTTCTTTATCTTATCATGAATCTCTCTTAATGTCATCACTGAACTAATATCCGGGAAGATACCGTAATTACCTTCAAGATAACTCTTACCGATATCAATTATTTCTTCCCGGTAAACCACTATCCGTATATCTTTTGAAACCGGTACTCCTTCATTCCTGCAAATCTTAATTTTGTAATCCCCTTTTTGGTGAAAATTAGCCCAAAACTCACCTCTATTTCCTTCACTGTCACAAAAAGCTATCAATAGAGCTTCTTCCACGCCCCAGACATCCGGGAAACCCACAGCAATCTGCGGATAATAAATATGGCACATACCTTCCTTCAGGGTTTCCTTGAAAATTTCACAATCCTCATCAGAAGTAACGGCAAGACTCCCTCCGCCGGTTTCCAGTGCTGTCTGAACCTGGCCTTTAAAGAAAAGCAATCTCTTTTTAACCAAAAAATATGCAGCAAAAGCTACGGCAGTTAAAAAAATCAGTGTAAATACTATCCTTAACCAATGTACCCTCCACACGAAAAAATTTCCTTCCGCTCCGGACGGATAATAAATATCGGTACCTTTAAAATCAACATTGTAAGTCAAAGGATATCCGCTGACAAAAAAGAAACCCTTTTCAGGTTTTAAAGTTTCGGGAAGCTTTATATTAAATTCTTCAGTGAAATATCCATTCTCATCGGAGACCACTGTATCAAAAATCCCAACCCCTCCAACGGATATATTAATTTCAAGCCCGGGAACGCCATTCTTTGAAAAGCTGTCTAAAATCCTTCCCGACAGGCTGAAATTATCCTTCCATACATTATCCCGGTGATCCGTCTCAATAAAAGTGTCCGTAACCACTTTCAGTTCAGGGTCGCTCGACGATGTTCTGTACCGGTCGTTTTCCAACAGTTCGGCCACCAATTGATATTTCCCTGCATTGGTGTCGGCAGTTACATTACTAGTTACCTCATATTGTCCATTTACTACCCGTGCTTTTGCATACGAAAGACATGGCTGCTCCTTATCTTCTTTAACATAAATAAGCACGGTCATATCATCAAGGGGACTGCCATATATATCCTTTACTGTGCCCTTTACAGTAAATTGTGAACCTCTTCTTGCAGTGTCGTCAGCAAACAGAATATCGGTCTCTGTCTCAATAGGAGGTATATAAAAAGGCTCATAAGTAAAAGGATCCATCGGCACCCATCCATAATCTTTAAACTTTATTTCCGGGTAAATATATACCTGATCCGCATAAACCACCTGATACGGAACATCATCCAAAAGCCTGTAGCCCATTGCAAGTCTGCAAGGAATACCTGCAGCCCGTAAAAGAAAAGTATATGCCGATATGAAATCCAAATAATTTCCTTCTTTTTTATACTTTAAAAATTCTGTAATCCCATCTGCATCTTTATAATTGTTTTTAATTTTATTATTCAAGATATAATTGTTCAGTAAATACTGTTCAACAGCATAAATGACATCATAATCACTGCTGCAATTTGCCATCAAATCATCCACAATTGAATCAATATATTCATCTACAGAAAACTCATATGAGTAATCATCGTCCGTTTCAGCATAAATAAGCTCTATTTGTGAAGGAGGCGCCTCATACTCCATTTCATAAAAGTCCTCAACCATACCCTTCGAATAATAAGTACCCGACTTTTTATATTCCAATATACTAAGATCATAGATCATATTGAAATTGCCTGACAATACCGGCATATAACCCTTTGAAGGCTCGATAGGCTTAATTTTTACGGAGTTCTCTTCGTAATTTCTGCTCATATTAACTCCGAATTCAAATTTCTCCACCGGTTCCTCCTCAGTCATAAACCAACGGTTGTTATAGTAATTATCCATAGCCATTACCTTCAAAAAAGGATAGTTCGGTTTGCCCAACACCTCAAAAGCAGCAACATGAGGCCGCTTTTCGTCTCCCATAGCGATAGTATGACCCGGCCTTTGCATTCCGAAGGGCATATCCGGCAATGCATTTTCTCCCGAAATGTCAATATTTGGTATATCTTTGGGTATAGTACCACCCTCAGGTATACTGCCACCTCCGGATATAATGCCATTATTTCCACGGTTTCCTTTAATCCCGTTTTCCGGCATATCACCAAAGGCATGGTCCCTGTCCAGACTATCCCTCTTTTTTTCTTCCCGTCTTCTCTGCGCTCTTTCCAACCACTGTTCAAAGCTGTCGCCGAAATCATCATACGGCTCCCAGTCATTATTTGATTGATAGTTCTGATTGTTATTGCTATTGGTTTCGCCTTTGCTTTCATTATTGTTCTCCGCTTTGGACTCGTTTCCGATTTCTTCACCTCCACTTTGTCCCGGGGCGGCCAAATCAAACATATTAATAGCTTCAGTAATTAGCAATGTCGAAATAAAAACAATGGAAAGAAAAATCGCCAAACTTATTAAATTTTTTTTGCTGTTTCCGCTCATCTTTTCCATATTCATTTTTAATTATATAGGATTTTTTCTGTTTTGTACATCTCAAAAATTAATTAATATACGCATTATATAATTAATAGGCATAAAGCGTGGGGTATTTTATGGAAGTGCCGATGTAAAATTAAGACTTCGGAATATTTATCTTCATATTATCCAATCTTGTATAATAATCCAGCAACTCACTGTAGTTTTCAATTTCCTTTTTTCCTCTTTCGCTCAAATCGTAAACTCCCCTTGAAACTCTTACAAACCAATCATAAAAGTTGTTTTGAAGTATTTGGGAAACCTTATCCCTGTCAGCTCCCCTCTCCTTAAGCTGTTTAATACTTAATGGTCCGTTGGCTTTAATAAGTGCCGCAATTTGAATCGATTTCTCCCTGTAAGCGGTAACCAACTTCTTTCTGGTACATCCTCCGGTATTATAATCGCCCTGTCTTTCGGAAAACTCCTTTAAAACCAGACTCTTCTTTTTGTTCAACCTGCCCCTGCTCTTTTCACGGCTAAAGGGCTTGGGCTCTACGGCTTCTTCCACCATGGACACATCCCCTCTGAAAGAAACCAACAGCAAACCGATTTCCAATCGTCTTAAAAGATGGCAAATATCCCTCCACCGTTTTGTAAATAAAACCCTGCCCTTTTTAGGAACAGCAATATAGACAATATCCGCAACCCTTTGCCTTAATGCAGCCTGCAATATGACATCAAGATTCAATGTTTTTTTCATTTCCACCACAAGAAGTGTTTCTCCCTTTAATGCCGTTACATCACAATTTTGAACTTCTCCTTTTACATCATAGCCTTGCTTTGTAAGATAATTTTTAACAGGAGCATAAAGATCTTCTTCCATGATTTCCTTTTTATCGTTCATGAACCATCCATTATCCCTTCAAATTATTTATCTTATATAATAACACATTTTTGCTTATTCTTCGAGAAGCTCTATTCCCACCATCTTCATTAAATACCTTGCGTTTGTGGTTTTACTTCGGCCGGGTCTTAATATATAATCAAACTTTATTTTATTGTTCTCATAAGTTTCGGTAAAATGGTAGTTTGCAATCCTGCTCCCCTCTTTTTGCTCCAGTTTGCACAGTTCAAAATCGTGGGTTGAAATCATTCCGATAATCCAATTCCTGTCAAGATTCAATACAACATTTTTTGCTCCCGTAACTCTATCAACGGAATTGGTTCCCCTAAACACCTCGTCAATAAGAAATATCATCGGAATCCTTTTCCTGGAGTGGTCTATGATCCTTTTAATACGCAGAAGCTCCGCATAAAAAGTAGAAATGCCACCGCTCAGATCATCGGCTATTCTCATTGAAGTCCAAATATCCATCACGGAACACGTGAATTCTTTAGCACAAACCGCCGTACCGGCATAAGCCAATACGAGGTTAATACCCACCGTCCTTAACAGAGTTGTTTTACCGGACATATTGGATCCCGTAACTATGCAAATTTTGTTATCCATATTAATACTGTTGCATACACGCTTATCTTCATTTATCAGAGGATGCCCCATTTTTTCAGCCTTTAAGGAAACCTTGCTTTTTGAAAATTCCGCAAAAGCCCATTCTGGGTTCATTTGTGTCACCAGAGCAAGGCTTGCCAAAGCTTCAAATTCTCCTATAGTTTCAAGCCAGCTCTTTATTGATCTTCCGGATTTTCGCTTCCATTTTTCCAGTGCAAATGCACAATGAATATTCCAGAACAGCAGCAAATTTAAAATAACGGCGACAATGGTCCCACTTCCCGCATCCACTGCATCCACTATCTTCTCCAGCCCCTTTATCTGTTTTGATGCTGATGCTTTTCCCAGAAAAAGCCGTGACTTTAATTCATTAAGGTATTCGTCACCAAATTCTTCCTTCTCAATCATTTCGATCATCTTTCGGTAAACATCTATGCTGTTCTTGTATTTGTTTATCGGTCTTAAAACATTGCTCACTCTTCCATAGAAAATTATACTTATAACAGCCTGCACAACAAGTAATGTAATGGGTATATATATTGAAACGGAGGAATCAATCCTGCATAGAATTAAAAATATAACAGTTAATTCGGGTAATACATAAAACAATTGTAATGTGTACTTTCCGTAGAACAGCTTTTTATTGCTCTCCGAATAAGCTATAAGTTCCTCAGGATTTTCCGAAGCTTCGGGAGTAACCATTCCCTCACACTGCAAATTTTGGCAGAAATCAATTTTACCGGACAGCTCTATTACGGCATTTTGCCTCTTTTTTATTTGCACTGCCTCTTTTGACGGAGAAATAAGGAGTTCTTTTAGCTTTATCCGTCCAAAATAAGTTCGTGCCGTATTTATCCATTGAAAAAGGGAAGCATGTCCAAATATATCCAAGTCTCCGGCATATATATGTTCATCGTCGGCAAAGTCCAATCCCTTGTCTTCAAAATCCGTCCAGCTTCCATCCATTCTTGATATGCACCTTTTGTTTATCTCAACCAGATTTTTATATCTTGCTGCACTGTCAATTATTTTCTGGTGTTTAACCACAAAAAAAGCAAAGATAAAAACCGATAATGCCATAACAATAAATCCGTAAATATTTCCCCAATATATAAAGGCAAGAATTGTCAATATCGTGCCTACAGCAAAGGTTACAAGGCGCAATCTGCTATAACTCCCCGAGACTTTGTCAAGCCGTTCGGCAATACCTCCAAACTCCTCTATTCTCTTTTGATATAACTGTTTTATTTCCATGCTTCCTCCCGGTATTTCAATATTTGACTTAAATTCTGCAACATCTGTTGTCCCGTTATAAATATAATTGTATAAAATAAGCATAAGCAATATAACATCTGATTATTAATTAATTTTACACCATATTAGTAATATTTTCAAAAGATGTCTTGATGCCTTGTTAATGTAATGCTCTAAAAATGATAAAATTATTATGCCAATGATGAAACATTTTCCTCATATAAATCGTGTATTAAGTGAAAGGAGGGTTGAAATGACTTATGGATTAAGTCGCACTGATGACTGCATTTTAGCCATACTTGACAAATATGCGGATATGGTATTCAGACTGGCTTTTATGTATCTTAGAAATCATTCGGATGCCGAAGATGCAACCCAGGAAATATTTCTAAAGCTCTTTCGGACAAATCTGCAGTTTAACAATGAAGACCATATTAAAGCCTGGCTGATCACTGTTACTTCCAACTACTGCAAAGATATACTAAAAAGCATGTGGCGAAAAGCGGTTTCGCTGCAGCAGGAAATATACTTGCCCATACCCGATGAAAATAAACGCGAAGTAATAAAGCAGGTCATGAACCTTCCTCAAAAATACAGAGATGAGCCGGCATGGACTCCGGAAATTCTTGAAAGCCGCAGTCAATTATTTGAGCGCTATACTCCAACCGCCACTTTCGAAGAAATAGAAGACATGATAGAAAAATATATTAAGTAAATCCAACATCAATCCATCTTCTTTTTATAAGCGAACACTAGGCAATTGAAGTCAAATACGCCGAATACTTAAGTTACACTACCTTAAAAGCCCATAAAATACGAGAGAAAGCCGTATTGACTTTCCCCCGTATTTTATATTATCTTCTGGAAATCGTATTAGTTGATGATTATTTTGCTCTAGCCAATGAGTATCCTCCAACAAATTACGGTACTAAGTAAATATTCGGTTTTGGAGGCTCTTTCATGCCGGCACCGATAAAGAAACCCGTCCATGGCGGCTGATTGTATGCTACATTTTGCCATGCTACACCCAGTCTGTAAATAGGATCATGCATTAATGTATAAATACGTCTTTGTGTCGTATGAGTAGTTGTATAGATTCTCAAATATCTGTTATCACTGGTTCTCCAGATTACTTCCTCTCTCCAGTCTCCCAATAAATCCGCTTGCAAACATGGTGTGGATTTCGTACCGTTGTTTGAAGCAACTCCACTAGGCGATAATCCTCCTCCACTGCCATCACGGTTAGTTATCGTAGTACCGTCTAAGAGCTCACGGCATTCATCGCCGTCCCACCAAATCGAAAAGTTCTTTTGACTTGGTGCTGAACCAAGCTCCCTTCCTGTACAACTGAACAGACGAGAACCCGCAGCCCACAACTCAACTCCCGGAGTGTTGGGATCAATGTCAGCTGCTCCGCATCTACCGGTATCCCCGGATGCCTTCCACCGGAATATTTGTTGTCCGGTTTTTGCATCCAACAAGACTGCTCCTCCAGATGATTCAAGACATCCCCATACTTCCAAACCGGGCCTGTTCGGATCAAGATCACTGAAATGCATTGCATCACCATGACCTAACCGAGCGTTCCATAAGCCTTTTCCATTGTCGTCAATACAAGCCATACCGCTTATAATTTCGTCACGTCCGTCTCCGTCAACGTCACCAACAGCAAGGTTGTGGTTACCTTGTCCTGCATAGGATGAGTTACCGCTGGTATTGCTGTCGAAGGTCCATCTGTGTGTAAGTTTTCCATTTCTGAAGTCAAACGCTGCAAATACCATTCTTGTATAATATCCCCGACCCATAACAAGACTTGGACGTTGTCCATCAAGATAAGCTATACAAGCTCTGAAGCGGTCTACTCTGTTTCCATAATTATCTCCCCATGCAGAAACATTTCCTCTGGCAGGAATATAATCCACCGTTGACAAAGCCTCTCCCGTCTGACCGCTAAATACTGTGAGGTACTCGGGTCCTGACAATATGTAACCGCTGGAATTACGGTAATCTGCATTTGCATTTCCTATAACTTTTCCTTTTCCGTCTTTTGTTCCGTCAGCAGTCTTACAAGCCACTTCTGCTTTACCGTCTCCGTCAAGGTCATAAACCATAAACTGGGTATAGTGTGCACCGGCACGAATATTTCTTCCGAGGTCTATTCTCCACATACGCGTACCGTCCAGCTTATATGCATCCAGGAATACATTGTCCGTATACCCGGACTGTGAATTATCCTTTGCATTTTTAGGCTCCCATTTAAGTACAATTTCATATACTCCGTCACCGTCGAGGTCTCCGCAACTAGCATCATTAGCTTCATAGGCACTGGATGGTGGCTGAATCGGTATCTGCAAGTAATTTTGTGCCCATACACTGACTTCCTTCGATGCTTCCTGTTCCTGCCCGTTAATAACCGGACGAACTGAATATTTTGAACTTGTGGTTCCGGCAGAATCCACATAGTTTGTAGCCCCGGTAATGGGTGAAGAATTAACTTTAGTTCCATTGCGATACAAGTTGAACGCAATATTGTCGGGATCGGTTCCAAACATACGCCAGCTGATGAATACACCATTGTTTACTTTTACGGCAACTACTCCCCTGTCAAGTTTCTCCATCTGTCTTGCACCTGCTTTAGGTGTCTGTGTAGGTCCATAAGTCGGTGTAGGTGTTGGTGTAGGTGTCGGTTTTTGTGTTGATGGCGTTCCATCGGATTTAGCTACCTTTAAATAGTCTACATTAGGTCCTCCTTCGGAGCCGATTGCTGTAGCCCTGATTTTATTACTACCCTGATTGAGAATAACTTTAATGCTCTGCTCATGCCAAGTTGTCCAAACAGAAGTCGAATAAAAATCAAGACCGCTCATAACAACATTCGAGTTCACGCTTATATCCATCGGTCTATTGGCATTTGATCCGTTTGCATATCTGAAGGTAAGCTCATAGGTACCGTAAACCGGAACGTTTACTGTCCACTCAATATAACCGCCGACTTCATTATCATAGTTTACATAACTGCTACCGGTATAACCGGCATTGACCGTTTCCGTTATTGCCTTATAAAATACTGCATCCTCCGCCTGATATATCTGTGGAGAAAAATCTCCACCTATTGTTGTCCCTGCAGGAAGCTCAGATATTTTTCTCAACAGAAATCTCTTTAATATGCTTACATCCAATGAGTCTATTTGAGAATCACCATTTACATCTGCCGCTACTTCTCCGTTTGAAACAGGAAACTCCGATATTTTTCTCATTAAATATCTCTTTAATATGGTTAAGTCGAATGAGTCTATTGAGTCATCCCCACTCACATCGCCATATTTTGTTGAATATGTGTCGGCTGAAAAGCCAAAGTTTGCACATAATCCAACAATGATGCAAAATACCGCGCAGAAAATCAATACTCTTTTCATTCCGCAAACTCCTCCCTTAATTCTTTTTATACCTTCTACTTTTAAATACGTATGCAAATTCTTTTTTAGGGTCATAAAAATAAAATTTTTTTAACTTATATCCCTTATATATAAAACCCGCATTCCTCAAGAAGGAAATAGGTCAACTACTTTTTATCTCCCAAAGTGAAGAGAAATATGAAATAAACATTTATTTAATACACCCATATTCAAAAATATTATTGACATCTTCAATATAATGGGTATATAATATCATATGAACAGTTATTCATATGTTCATATGATAGACAGAGTCTTATACTTTAGATAAATGAGGAGGAATTAATATGCATGAGAATTATGGATCCGATAAATGTGACTGTAACATAATTCATGAAGATGTGGTAAACATGGTGCGTAAAAATATGCCTAAGGAGGAATACCTTTACGATCTCGCAGAGCTTTTCAAGGTCTTCGGCGACACCACCAGAATAAAAATACTTTATGCATTATTTGCCTCGGAAATGTGCGTTTGTGATATTGCATCCCTTATCAATATGACACAATCGGCGGTATCACATCAACTCAGGGTTTTAAAGCAAGCAAGACTCGTAAAGTATAGAAAAGAAGGTAAAATCGTATACTACTCTCTTGATGATGAACACATAAAACACATATTCGATCAGGGACTTATGCATATAACAGAAACTTGAATTTAATAAAGGCAGGGGTTTAAAATGAAATATGCAGAAAAAAGAGAACTAATACTTGAAGGACTGGATTGTGCAAGCTGTGCAGCAAAAATCGAAACCAAGGTTAAAGAGATAGAAGGAGTAAAAAACGCATCTGTAAATTTCGTAACTAAAAAGCTTACTATAGAGTTTGAAAATGCACTAAAATCCGAGGACATAGTGAAGAAAGCAACAAAGATAGCAAAAAGTGTAGAATCGGATATTGAAGTATTTGAACAGGAAGAGAAAAAAACAGGACAAAAGAGCGTTTTAAACAAATCAGAGGTCATAGTTCTGAGCATAGGCATCTTGTTGTACGGCACCGCATTTATAATACGTTTTCCCTTTTGGGTCGAATTCACGCTGTTTTTTACCAGCTATTTATTGATTGGTAAAGATGTATTAATAAAGGCTGTTCGAAACATTTTTAAAGGTCAATTGCTGGATGAAAACTTTTTAATGTTCATCGCTACAATTGGTGCCTTTTCCCTAGGGGAATTCTCTGAAGGTGCAGCAGTTATGCTGTTTTATAAGGTTGGCGAGCTTCTTCAGGATATGGCTGTAAACCGTTCAAGAAAGTCCATTTCGGATCTTATGAACATACGTCCTGACTATGCCAATCTTAAATCCGGGGAAAGCCTAAAGAGAGTATCTCCCGAAGAAGTCGATATTGGAAGTGTTATTGTGGTTAAGCCGGGAGAAAGAATACCTTTAGACGGCAGGATTATTGAAGGAAGATCCATGGTTGATGTATCCGCACTAACCGGTGAGTCGATCCCAAGGGATGTGGAATCAGGAGATGAAGTTTTGTCGGGCTCGGTTAACAAGAGCGGTCTTTTGAGCATTGAGGTCACTAAAGAATATGGTGACTCCACTGTGTCTAAAATATTGGATCTGGTACAAAATGCAAGCAGTCAAAAAGCCCGTACGGAGAACTTTATCACTAAATTTGCACGGGTTTATACACCAATTGTCGTATTTGCTTCTGCGGCTTTAGCTATAATTCCGCCTTTAGTAGTTCCCGGTGCTTCCTTTTCCGAATGGCTCTACAGAGCCCTCATATTCCTTGTAATTTCCTGTCCGTGTGCTCTCGTTATCTCCATACCTCTTGGATATTTTGGAGGAATCGGAGCCGCATCAAGGCATGGAATACTCGTGAAGGGCAGCAATCACCTGGAAGCCTTGAACAATTTAAACACTGTAGTATTCGACAAAACAGGTACACTTACCAAAGGCAAATTTGAGGTAACTGAAATTAACCCATCGGAGGGATTTTCCAAAGAAAATCTGTTGGAATACGCTGCAACAGCAGAGAGATTTTCCAATCACCCAATTGCCGTATCTATTGTTAAGGCCTTCGGGAAAAAAATAGACTCCGATGAAACGGAAAGCTTTGAAGAAATACCGGGCCATGGAATCAAGACCATATATCAGGGTAAAGAAATACTGGCAGGAAATGAAAAGCTAATGAACGGTTCAGGGATCGCAATTTCAGATACAAACAGCTTGGGCACCACAATTCATGTAGCCGTTGGCGGAAAATATGCGGGCAAAATATTGATATCCGATGAAGTCAAGGCCGATTCTAAAAAGGCTATAGAAGAACTTAAAAAGTCCGGTGTAAAGAAGCTGATAATGCTGACAGGAGATAATACGAATCAAGCTCAAAAAATCGGCCGGCAATTGGGGCTTGATGAGGTATATGCCGAACTGCTGCCCCATCAAAAAGTAGAAAAAATTGAACATATAGTTTCTCAAAAGGCTCAAAAAGACAAGCTTGCTTTTGTAGGAGACGGAATAAATGATGCGCCTGTATTGGCAAGATCGGATATTGGAGTGGCAATGGGAGGCCTGGGATCGGATGCAGCCATTGAAGCGGCAGACATTGTGCTCATGACCGACGAACCTTCAAAGCTTGTCACTGCCATAAAAATTGCCCGGAAAACCAAAGGTATTATCTGGCAAAACATTATCCTTGCCTTCGCTGTAAAAATAATTGTACTGGCCTTAGGAGCCGGAGGTATGGCTACCATGTGGGAAGCGGTTTTTGCAGATGTGGGAGTTGCAGTACTGGCAGTCTTAAATGCCATGAGATTGATTAGAGTAAAGGGACTAGAGTAAAAGTGAAGAAGGATATTCCAGAAACTTAAGTTTCGCAAGTACAGAGCCTGTTAAAAATATATTTCTTCACTTTTCATCTAAAAATAGTAATAAAATTCGTACGGGCATAAAACTCGTACAACTTCCAGCAAAAAAACCATGCCCCCAATAATAAACACACCATTATTGGGGGCATATATTCATCAAACCTGTTATTGCAGTATTAAACAACTCTTTTATTCATAAAAATACTCACCGTCTATTTTTTTATAGAATTTGCCGCTTCTTGAGGTAAACGGCCTGTTATTAAAATAAAGGCATGCTCCGATATTGTTTATACCCTCTAAAGCCATTTTTGCGGCGATAACACAATTCTTTGGAGGTACCAATTCCTTAAATCCGCTTTTGTGGGCAGGTGGAAATTGCCCGCTCTGAAAAATAACATCATAAATTGTGTTAGGAAATGAAGGACTTTTTACCCGGTTTAATACAACGTTCGCTACAGCCACCTTTCCCTCGACAGTAGCACTTCTTGCTTCAACAGTTATAATCCTTGCTAGCCATATTATGTCTTCATCGGTGTACGGCCTATTATAAATGCATTCTTCAGGAACCTCCAGTCCCTCTTTATTAACCAAAACCGTGTAGGTCATCTCATCCCACTCTATGGAACACCCTAGGTTTTCAGAAACAAACCTCAACGGAACCATTGTGCGGCCATCGCTTATTTCCGGTGCAACATCCATTGATCTTTTTTCAGCATTTACATAGTACTCGTTGCTGCCAATGAAAAGTTCAATATAATTATTGCCGTCACTTATAACAACCATCTTTTTTTCGCTAACCCATCCCACCTGGGCTCCCAATGCCTCAGCAACAAAACGTACGGAAACAAACGTCCTATCGCCTTTAATATAAGGCCAATTGTCCATTTTTATGTATTTACCGTTTACTTTTACAGTTATGTATATTTGCTCAGTAACTGCTTCTGCCTTGTAACTTGTGATAAAACTGAGACAAACCATTATAATTATAGCTGCTATAAACTTATATTTTCCCCTGTTATTCATAACAAAACACACCATCCAATTTCAATTTTTTAGTTTACGTAACAGCTCTCTTATTAATCACACAAAACTGCCACGCAATACCGGTACAATTTTATCATAAAACAAATTCAATTGTAAGCCAAAATTGCGTATATCCATATATATCCATAAGTAATTATTTCCATGTAACGATATGCCTCGACCAACACGGGAATCTATAGAAATACATAACTGTAAAGTAAACTAAAAATATAGATGATAAGCACAATATAGATAATTTCCCTATTTCTTTTTTAGAGATCCGAGAATTCCGCGTATCAAGCTTCTTCCCAGTTCTCTTCCGATTGAAGTTGCAGCAGAATTAAATGCCTTTTCGAAAACGGATTTTTGGTTGGAAGTTCGCTTTTGGGAAGTTTTAACGCTGCTTCGCTGCTGCTTTACTTCTTTCTGCTCTTTCTCCTTTGCGGCTTGCTTTCCTTTAGCCTGAAGTATTTCATAGGCAGACTCATTATCAACCATTTTATCATACTTTCCATATATAAGGGAAGATGAAATAATGTCTTTGCGGATCTGCTCATCAATAGTACCCATTTGGCTTTGAGGAGGTAAAATAAATGCTCGTTCCACAATGCCGGGACTTCCGTTCTGATCAAGGAATGATACCAAGGCTTCACCGGTAGCAAGCTCAGTAATGGCCGTCTCGGTATCGAACTCAGGATTTACCCGAAAAGTCTGTGCTGCAGCCTTAACCATTTTCTGATGCTTTGGTGTATAAGCACGAAGTGCATGCTGAATACGGTTTCCCAATTGTCCGAGAATTTCTTCCGGTACATCGGAAGGGTTTTGGGTAACAAAATAAACTCCAACCCCCTTGGAACGGATTAACCTTACCACCTGCTCAATTTTTTGAATTAATACCTTAGGAGCATTGTCAAAAATCAAATGTGCTTCATCAAAGAAGAAAACTATTTTCGGTTTTTTTACATCGTCCAATTCCGGAAGAGTTTCAAAAAGTTCCGACAATAGCCATAAAAGGAAGGTTGAATATAGTATCGGGTTTTGAAACAGCTTTACACTATGTAGAATATTAATATAACCGCGACCCTCAGGTGTCACCTGGATAAAGTCAAGAATATTCAAATCCGGCTCTCCGAAAAAGTAATTGCCTCCCTGATCCTCTATAGCAATCAACTTTCGCAGAATAGCACCCAGACTTTGAGTAGAAATACTGCCATACTTGATGGTAAAATCTTTGGCATTTTCGCCTACATATTGCAGCATTGCACGCAAATCCTTCAAGTCAATAAGCAAAAGCCCTTTGTCATCAGCTATCCTGAAAACAATATTCATGATTTCCGACTGAGTATCGTTAAGCTCCAGCAATCTCGAAAGCAATATTGCTCCCATCTCAGAAATTGTGGTTCGGACAGGATGTCCTCCCTCACCGAATATATCCCAGAATCGAACCGGATAAGACTTGAATTCAAAGTCTTCAATACCCATCATATTAATTCTTTCCTGAATTTTGGGACTGTCTGTTCCTTTAACTGCAAGACCTGCAAGATCACCTTTGATATCGGCAAGAAAAACCGGAACTCCACAATCACTAAAAGATTCCGCCAACACTTTCAATGTAACGGTTTTTCCGGTACCGGTTGCTCCGGCAATTAATCCATGGCGGTTTGCCATTTCAGGTAAAAGATAAACCGGTGTATTTCCTTTTGCTATCAGAATCTTATCATCACAAAACATATTTATCTCTCCTTATACTATGGTATTAATTGCAGGTAAACAGACATTGTGCCCCTTATGTTTTGATCCGCCTTCTTCGATATACTGCTTTCAAAACTCAGGGGCACCATATCCACCTATAAACTATTATACTCCGATTCTGCTTTCATTCCTAGTACAATGTTAAGATTTCCGTTACGGCAACGAAGGGCATCTATGAATTCCTTTTCTTTAGTACCATAGTATAAGTTAACCAAATACACAAGCTCATACAACGTGCCGAGATCGGTAGTTTTAACCTTTTGAAGTTCATGGCTTACCGTATATTTATTGAAAATATCTTCAAATTCCCTTTCGTAGTCCAAATTTTCCGGAACTACGACTTTTAGCACTTTATACGGTGTTTTCATCGCACCGAAATTGATTTTTTTCAGGATAACCATAAACGCGCAGAGGAATACCGTAAAAAGCACGGCATACGCAAACAATCCCACACCGCACGCAAGACCGGCTGCCATTGCAAAGAATATGTAGCTGATATCCTTAGGATCCCCCGGCGCACTCCTGAACCGGATAATAGAAAAAGCACCTGCCAGACTGAAAGCCCTTGCAATATCGCTACCTATTAATAAAATCATAACAGCAATAATACATGGTATCATAATTAAAGTAAGAGTAAAGTTTTGGGAATAGCTTCCTTTTGAATGAGTTTTTATGTAAATATAGCTGATAAGCAATCCCAATGCAAAAGATATAATAATTGTTAGCATTGCGCTTCCAAAGGATAATTTTGTGTTAATTGTGGTATTAAATATTGCATCAAGCAACTTTCTTCAGCCCCCTCCATTTTCGTTTCCATTATCATTTTCTTGTATTCTGTCCCGTATTTTGAGAAGCTCGTTTTAAAAATCTTGAACTCGCTTAACATTTTAGAAAGCCATATCGGTATACTCTTTTCAGCCTTAACCTCCATAAGCCAGATACCATCGTCAAGCAGTCTTTCTCCATAATCTCCTAATTCAAGCCTCAGATCCGTTCTTCTGCTTCTAATATTCGTATCAAAGGTAATTCTTAAATCCCTGTTATTGATACCGAAATATGCTTTTCTGTCATAAGCCAGATAAAGCTTGGGCATTAGAACATATCTTCGAAATATATACTCAATTTCATTCAGTACCTGCTTATTCATATAATCCTTGTAATCAGGCTTCCTTCCAGTTTCGGCAAACTTGTAGGCCTCTGTTAACTTGAGTTTGGTTCTTCTTTTATTCACAAGTCCCAATACCTTTTTCTTTATTTCCAAATATACCTCATCCTCCGGTGAAGGAACACCATATGCACGCAGCCTTAACTTTTCCTTATATTTAGGCTTTGACAGTGAATGTCTTATAAGTTGATTGTCAAAGGTATCGTAGTAAATATTGCTGATGGTGTAAAAAGAGTTAGTTTTCTTGTTATACTCATCCAATTCCATATAATCGCAAAGTATGTTTTGAACCTTCTCAAAGGTGGCATCGTCAATCAAATACTTTACCTCATATCTATTGAAAACCTCAATGGCCACATCTTCATCTCCTTTCCAGCCCTAATTACAATAAACAATACAAGAATCAATTAAGATCTAAAGTGCTAATTCTGTGCCGGCAATTTATCGATTTTTCTCAACAAAAACCTTTTCAAAAGCGAAACATCGAGAGAATCGATACTGCCATCGGCATCAACATCCGCTGCTTTCTTATCTACATAGTAGTTTTGCGGTAAGGATCTAAGTATGTATCTTTTGAGTATGGTTAAATCCAGAGAATCTACAAATCCATCTGCATTAACATCACCATACAAAGTGGGCGGTGCAAGGAGCGGTTTAAATACTGCCGTTATGTTAACATCCTTCGAAAGAGTAAAGGTTACGGTATCCGATGATTGATCTGCTCCGGATATTCCCTCCCAATGGTCAAATACATAACCGTCTTTAGGTATTGCCTTTACTGTTACCGGAACTCCCCTGAAATATATGCCGGTCCATGAATCAGGGTTTGTGACTGCCGGAGTTCCCGACTGTATATCTATGGAATTAATCTTAATATGACCCATGTCCGTGTCGGTGTTCAAGGTAACGTATGAAGTACCGGTCACGCCGTTGGATCTAAACTTATTGATTATGTGCTGCCTTACATATGTAGGCCGATTATTGGCATAGTTTTTAATAGTCTGAACTTCTTCGCTCCATGTTTTATCCATAAAGCTGGTTCTTGTCAGCTTGATAAAGGGCCAGCGGTCAGTGTGTTCCTGCATTTCCGGTTCAAGGGTCGAGACCACGCCGTCTATAATCTCATTTACCCTTGACGGAACAAAAGAAGTATTCAATTGGTCTGCAAAACGGTTTATGAACTCGTTTCTAAACTCATCATTCTGAAGAAGGGTCTTAAACAGGAATACCGCCCATGGTGGATTTGCAGTGCCTTCTTGTCTATCACCGGCAGCATATGCCAGAGTGTCATGGGACACGGGTTTATCATACAATCCAAAGCCGAAATCGGTGTCTTTTAAGAACCATCTCCACCTTCCGTCCTGACCGTAGGGTGCATCGGGCTCATACTCACCGCTTTCGGTTTTGTACCTCCATATACTCACATTGTTTCCAGGCCAGTCCGTATTTCCGAAGAATATTTCGGCAACATTGTAATCAATGTAATTATCGATATCTATTTTCGTTTTAATATAATCATAGGTACTTTTATCGGTGATGGAATGTGACTTCAAATAGTTTATAACATCTTCCGTATATGCCAAAACATCCTCCGGGTCTCCTTCCTGAACACTGGGTTTTTCAAAAACATCAAGAATTGCAACCCTATCGCCATCAAGATCGTAATGATCTTTTAGATATTTATCATCGAACCGTTCACGGAAATGGTATATTCCCCAATACTCACCGTTCAAAAATACTATGCAAGGTCTGAAGGACTGGGTATCCAGTTTTAGATGGGATACAAGGCTCTGCATCATCTCATCCCTAAATAAAGCACCGGTCCAGTCATTTCCTGCATTTCTTAATATGAGACGTTCAAAGTTTTTTATTTTTTTGCCGGTTCCCGTTCCTCTAAGGCCGGGGAATATTTCGTATTTGAATTTATCAGTATCCCCATCACCATGATCTGCATATAGACGGAAGGACTTTTGAGGATACTTTCTTGTATATCCCCCATGTATGCGCATGCCTGCGGATTGAGAAAACCACGTACTTCCATCGGTATCAAATACTTCTACATGTACAGGTCTTTCCCATTCAGCCCCACTATTCTCATAGTTTTGATTTACATAAAGTCCCGTAGTTTTATCAAACAAATTCTCATATTCGGTTACCAGTGAAACCACCGGCAAGGTATACCGGTTATAAATGTCGGGATCAACAAAATATGAATGTGTGACTACCTTGCTTTGAGCACCGTCTTCCCTTACAGCAACGGCTTTTATGGTGGTACACTTAAACACTTCACCCTTCGGTGCTTTCCATCTGTTCCATATATCGTTGGATATATCCTGAATCATAGAAAGCACATTGGGATCACCCTTCCTGCTTTTGATTCTAATATTCCTGTTATATTCATAAGTCCCAGCCTCTCCGGGAACAGGATCGGAACAATCCGTAGTATAGTAGATCTTCACATTTGATTCTTGAGCAGAAATCTGCAAATCAAACTCATTGGTATAAAATCCTCCTGCATGGGAAAATACCGGCTCTGACACAGGAATCAAGCTTGATTCGAAAATATTGGCACTTCCGGGAGTCGGTTTTAACAACGACATTTCCGATGAGCCGTCGGTTTTTCTTCCATAGGCCTCATCATCCGAAAGGTTTATTAAAATCATAATGTCAATAACCGTCCCGTCGGGGTTCTTTAATGTCAGTACTTCACCGGATTTACTCAATTTGAAGTTCGTATGCAGCTGTCCGTCCGCTGCTACCTTGTTTTTATCGGAAGCCCAGAGCAGCAAATATCCACGGGCAGGTACGGTAACATCCGGAAAAACCCATTCCGCTGAAGTGTCGGCTATGGTATAACCGGCCAGATTAACATCCTTATCACCGGCATTATATATTTCAATCCAATCGGAGTACGCTCCTCCCTTGCTTCCAAACTCGGGATCATCAACATCCCCGTCCCTTATGGTTGAAACATTGGATGCCATGACTTCATTAATAAACAGAGTTTGCTCCGGTAAAATTTCCGGAATATTTGCCGAACCGGGAGTTGCTTTGGAAAAAACAACAAATTTGGATGAACCGTCAGTCTCCCGTCCGTAGCTCTGATCATCGGCAAGGCTTATAATATCTACCGAATCAATAACAGTACCGTCGGGAGCTTTGAATATCAAAGGCTCTCCGGAGGCACTAAGCTTGAAATTGGTATGCAGTTGTCCGTCTGCTGCTACTTTGTCCTTGTCTGAAGCCCAAATCAGCAGATACCCTCCCGCGGGAACAATTCCTTGCGGAAAAGTCCATTCAGCCGAACTATCGGCAATGGTATAGCCTGTTAAATCCACATCCTTCGTACCGGCATTGTATATTTCAATCCAGTCGGAGTACGCCCCTCCTTTACTTCCATGCTTCGGATCATCAATATCACCGTCCCGAATAGTAGATTCATTGGAAGACATGACCTCATTTATAAAAAGAGTCTGATCTGTCTTCGCATTGGCAGAAAACCAACTAAAAGGTGTCAACATTGTCAACAGCATTATAACAACAAGGACAACCGACACTGATTTTCTCATCTTCATCTCCCCTTTTTAAAAATTTATGTATTATAAAAAAATAATACTCTCAGTATATAAGTTCGTTATAAACTAAATACTTTAGGCTAATTTTAAGGAATTTCTCTGACGAATTTAAGAAATTACAGCAAAACGATTCGAAGTAGGGTAACTTTACTAAATACGTTTAAAATAACAGGACAATTTTTTTAGACAAAAACACATCCTTAAAACATTCCAACCTTCGTAATTATTTTATAATTAAAACGGTAAATAATCAATATTATACGTTAGAATAGGGGGCATAAAATAAAATGTGAAGAAAAGCATTCCGAAAAATTAAGCTTTGGAATACTTTTCTTCACTACAATAATTTATCTACCCCATTAGAAAAAAGTAAGGGTTAAAAGAAAATACTTAAATTTGCCGGTCATTATGCGGTTTCAATAGAGGCATCTTCTTGCAGAGATAACCTTTCAATAGCCCACTCCCTCATCTTATATTTCAAGATCTTTCCTGCGGCATTCATCGGAAACTCAGTAACAAATTCAACATAACGGGGAGTCTTGTGCTTTGCCATATGGGAACGGACATAATCCTTTAACTCATCGGCGGTCATCGTTTCGCCGTCCTTTAATATTACACATGCCATGATTTCTTCACCATACTGTTTGTCAGGCACTCCAATAACCTGTACATCCCTAACCTTTGGATGAGTGTAGATGAAATCCTCAATCTCCTTCGGATAAATATTCTCACCACCGCGAATAATCATATCCTTGATTCGTCCGGTTATCTTAAAGTTGCCGTTTTCGTCACGCCTTGCCATATCGCCGGTATGAAGCCATCCGTCTTTGTCAATGGCTGCAGCTGTGGCTTCCGGCATTTTATAATATCCCTTCATAATATTATATCCGCGGGCAACAAACTCTCCATCGGTATTATCCGGTAAATCTTCACCGGTTACCGGGTCAACAATTTTGCACTCTATACCCGGAAGCGGACGTCCGACAGTATTAACACGAACTTCGATCGGGTCATCCACACGGCTCTGGGTACATCCGGGCGATGCCTCGGTCTGACCGAAGACAATGGTTATCTGAGTCATGTTCATCTTATCTATAACATCCTGCATTACCTTAATAGGACATGGACTTCCCGCCATAATACCGGTTCTCATATGAGAGAAATCGGTATTCTTAAAATTCTCATGCTCCATCAATGCGATAAACATGGTGGGAACTCCATTCACGGCGGTTATCTTCTCGCGGTTGATACAATCCAACGACACACCCGGTGAAAAATAAGGTATCGGACACATTGTCGAACCGTGGGTGACACATGCAATCATCGAAAGTACCATTCCAAAGCAGTGGAACATCGGCACCTGGATAAGCATTCGGTCGGCGGTAGACAGGTCCATGCAATCCCCGATGCATTTTCCGTTATTTATTACATTGTAATGAGTTAGCATAACTCCCTTCGGAAAACCTGTAGTTCCCGATGTGTACTGCATATTGCAGACATCATGCTTGTTTATGGAATATGCACGGCGAAATACCTCCTCAATCGGAACTCTGTCCGCCAGCGCAACTGCCTCATCCCATGTCAAACAACCCTTCTGTTTGGAATCGATTGTTATTATATTGCGAAGGAAAGGCAAACGTTTTATATGCAATGGTTTTCCAGCCTCTGAAGTTTCCAGTTCCGGACATATTTCCTTAATAATGCTGACATAATCCGAATCTTTATATCCGTCTATCATAACCAGTGTATGAGTATCCGACTGGCGCAGCAAATATTCAGCCTCATGAATTTTATATGCAGTGTTTACAGTGACAAGTACCGCACCGATTTTCGTTGTTGCCCAGAAGGTAATAAACCATTGGGGAACATTGGTTGCCCAGAGTGCAACATGATCTCCCGGCTTAACTCCCAGTGCAATCAAAGAGCGGGCAAAAGTGTCAACATCATCTCTAAACTCAGAATATGTCCGTGTATAATCCGTTGTAGTGTAACGGAACGCATATTGATCGGGAAACTCCTCAACAACACGGTCCAGCAACTGAGGAAATGTCAAATCAATCAGGATATCCTTCTCCCATATATATTTTCCCGTACCGGCAGCATTTTCAAACAAACGCCCTCTTGCAACATTTTTTTCGGTATAACGGCTCATATAGTTTGCAAAGTTCGGGAAAACAACTCCGGCATCGTCAAGGTCAGCTGCCCATCTTTTAACCCATTCCAGAGAAACATATCCATCGTAATTAATTGATCTTAGAGCCAGCATAATATCGTCAATCGGCAAGTCTCCCTCACCCATCATGCGATAACGTACTGTACCGTTCTCCACAACCGAATCCTTTATGTGAACATATTTTATATATGCACCAAGGTTCTGTACCGTTTTTCCCGGTGTCTCTCCCGCAAATCTATATGGGTGGTGTGCATCCCACAGTGCTGCCACAGCATCACTTGCCACACTGTCTAAAAGTTTACATAATCTTGCAGTATCGGAATATACACCGTTAGTTTCAATTAGCAAAGTTACACCTTTTTCTTCCGCAATAGGCACCAGCTTCTTAAGGGCATCCAAAACCACATTATCGTCAACATCTCCGTTGGGCTGGGGTTCTAGATCTCCAAGAACACGGACATAAGGTGTTCCCAGCTTAGAGGCAAGATTAATATATTGCACAATCTCCTCATGATTCTTTTGCGCATTCTCAGCAAATTTCAAGCAACAGCCTGAAGAAAAGCACGGAATCTCAAGACGAAGTTCCGCAAGTTTTTTAGCTGTTTCGGGCAACTGTGATTCTGTAAAAGGCTTTGCGTTTACAGCAAAGATTTCATCTCCCAATCCCCTAATTTCAATACCGTCAAATCCGAAATCCTTAGCCATCGAATATATTTCGGACCAGCTAAAGTCAGGGCATCCCAGCGTTGAAAATGCAATTTTCATAACAATCCTCCTTAATTTATTAAAATATTATAAAGTTATTTATAAACACAATTTTTTATAGCCTTTTTGGAATAATAGCCAAGCCTTTTGGATATCGTCCCCCTTTGATTGCCGGAAATTTTACTTTGCAAAATTTCGTTAAATAAAAAAGCCTTCGTCTCTTAAACTTATTCCAGAGACGAAAGCATTATACTCCCGCGGTACCACTCTTATTGGTATAAATACCCACTCTGCGACATCGAAAAAGTCAATGCCCTCTCATGATAACGGTGAGATACCCGTTCCCACCTACTTGCCTCACGGATTATTACCGAAAAGCTTTCAGCAGAATGCTCCAAGGCGAGTTTCACAATCTGCTCCGTGTACTGTTTTCCAGCAACCAACAGCTCTCTGAAACACTAAAAGCAGCGTTTTCTCCTCATCAACGCATTTTGACCCTTTTAATTTTTATCATCTTTTTGATATGTTATCAAATATATTTTTCCTTGTCAAGATGCGTTGTTTTATATTTCGTTATGTAGTATTATCCATATATTCTAATTTATTGTTGCGCTAATCGTATTTTTCTCATCATCCTCCAAATCTTGCTTTTCCAGAGGAAAGGTTACCTGCCAATATCCCTTTGTATATAATCCGGTTGCAACATAATATCCATACAGCGAGTATTGTTCAATTTCCGATGGAGGAACTTCAAAAATATATTCCGTATATTTAATATCATCATCTTCCTTGACACTAAAATCAAAATTGCAAACACAATTAATTTCTTTTCCGTTCTTATCTTTTAAAATAAAGTATCCAAAATTATCCCCCACCATATTTCTCTTAATAGATGCTTGAACATGCAGAAAACCGTCTATATATCCAATGCCCGTTAATTTGAAGTCCTCAATTTGAAAACCCATGGAATCTGATGGAACAAGTACATTAGCCGTACTCCGGTAATCCGGAATAAACTCTCTATATTTGCGTCCCCCTCCACCACCGGGGTTGACTTCCATTGTCGGTGGATTACTTTCAATACTTCCCATATCCACTTCAACCGGTATATCCTTATACATACGCTTATGGCTTATAAATTCTCTAACGGAAAATGTAATTTTATCCCCTTCGATTTTTTTATTACCCCACTCCGTTATTGATATGAGAAAAGTTGCTGTTTTTGATGCCTCATCAAAACCCACCAGCTCACAGGTAGCAGAGCTGTCAAAGGGCCGGTTAATGGAATAACTGTCGTAAAGGTCTATAGTATTATCTATTCGGTCTCCTGTAATGTCTTGCATTGTAATGTATATTTCAGCCGTATTATCATGAATATATGCCGATACAACCTCCATTTTAATACCATTATCCACACAAAACTTCCGTACGGGCATGAAAAATTGTGCAACACTTGGGGAAACAGCATACATAAGCTGATAAACAATGGGTACATTTGCTGCAAGTGCAGGGGTTACGGTCAAAGTGATTATAGCAATCACCGCTGCAATTGCCACAGATTTACGTAATAAGGCTATTGACTTGTTTGCTTCCCTATGGGGTTTATTAATCGATTCAATCACTTTATTTACGATCTCTTGATCGGGAAAAATCCGCTCGTTCATTTTACGGTATTCTTCTCTAAACATCATAGCCCTCCTTCAATATTTCTTTTAACTTACTTCTCGCACGGGTAAGCTGAGCTCTGACAGTAGATGGCTTTTTATGTAATATTTCACCGATTTCCTCCACTTTCAGATCCTCATAATAAAATAGATGTATTACTGTTCTGTACTTTACAGGCAGCTTTTGGAGCTCATAGTGAAGATTGGTTTCTTCCTTGGTTTCAAAAATTATTGATTCATCTAACGGCACAATTTTTTTCTTCCAGGATGAGGTCCACATTTTCCTGCAGCAGTTAACAGTAACTCGTATAAGCCAAGCCTTCCTATGTTTCTCAGTTTCAAACTGCGGCCTTTTCCTTATATACCGTAGAAAAACCTCTTGATAAATATCATTAGCACTGCATCTATCTCTCGTATGGGAAAAAGCCAGTCTGTAGACCATATTGGAATATGCATTAATAACACTTTCCAAGGAATCATTTGCGCAAAACGATTCTTGCTCCATTCGTAAACCTCCTTTCACTATTAATACCCCATAGCACCTCCAAAAGCTGCAAAATTTTAAAAAAAATCATCCTAAAAAGGATGTTTTGGATGTGGAGTTAATTTTCCTTTCGACTCTCTCCCATATAATCAATATCACCGTACCGATTAAATAACAGAGAATATCTTTTATATCAAAGGAAGTTCCCATAATCGTAGAAAGTATTTTATATTTCCTCAAATGCAATATGTCCACAATTCGGAAATATTGAGCCGTCTCCACAATACACGAAAAAATAAAAAGGTATATGGGTAAATACTTTACAGGCTTTTTTATAATTCCTCTAATGAAAGCATACATCAGAATAACCACCAGTATATCCCCCACGTAGGGTCTTATTATGGCATCCCTCACAAATACTCCGATTATTATTTCAACTATCAATAAAATAAAAAAAACGATTAGGCATTTTAAATTTAATTTCATTTGCCGATCCCACCTTTTTGGTTGTAAAACTTTAGCCGGAATATAATAATATGTAATACACTCTACAAAACATTATATACATAATAGCCGTTACCGTAAATATGAAGTGGTTGCGCCGGCCATATAATTTATAATAGTGTTATATTAAATTTTACATCAAACAAATTACATAAGAGGTGCAAAAATTCTCAGAACGGTTCCGATTAACCTTTTATACCACTTCACGCTTTTTATATCTTGCAATGTTATTTCCTTGCATACTTTAAGTGTGCTGAGAAAATCCTCTTTAATAGCAAGAACACATCTGCTTTTATACATCCACACACCGCATTCGAAATGAAGGTAAAAGCTCCTATAATCCATGTTTATCGAACCTACAACTGCGTACTCATCATCGGAAACCAAGGTTTTAGAATGAATAAATCCAGGAGTGTACTCGTATATCCTTACACCGCTTTCTACCAAGACCTTATAATTTGATCTGGTAACTGCATGTACATACCATTTGTCCGCCAGATGCGGAGTAATGATACGGACATCCACTCCGGATTTTGCTGCAGCAGTCAATGCCTTTGTCATTCCATAGTCAATAATCAGATAAGGAGTTGTAATATAAACATATTTGTTTGATTTGTTCAGCAAATTCAAATAAACTATTTCGCCGACGGTCTCATCGTCAAAAGGGCTGTCTGCAAAAGGTTGAAAATATCCTTTTTGGTCTTCCGTTTTAAAAGGATTGTTGTATTTAAACTTGTTAAAATCCTCATCTACTCCCTTTAGATAACCCCACATGGAAAGGAACATTACTGTCATATTCCATACGGCTTCTCCCTTGATCATTATCGCATTATCCTTCCAATATCCATACTTTTGTATCTCATTAATATATTCATCTGCAAGGTTAATGCCTCCGGTAAACGCAGTATGCCCGTCAATTATTGTTATTTTTCTATGGTCCCGGTTATTTATTTTAGCCGACAGAACAGGTCTTACAGGGTTGAAAACACAGCATTTGATTCCGATTTGCTCTAATTTTTGACGATAGTTCCTCGGCAAAAGCAAAAGGCAGCCCAAGTCATCATATATTATGCGTACATCTACACCTTTTTTAGCTTTTTCAGCCAATATATTCAGTATGCTGTTCCACATAACCCCTTCATGGATAATAAAGTATTCCATGAAAATAAAGTGCTCTGCCTTTTTTAATTCCTCCTTCAGCCTTTCAAACTTTAATTCTCCTATTGGAAGGTATTCACCGGTTGTATTTTTGTAGGGTGGAAAAAAAGCAATATTTTGAATATATCTTGATTGGGCAACCGCACCCTTGTCATGCAGCATTATCTCTTCCAATACAAGGGGCTGTGGAACCAAAGCATTTTGTATTTTAAGTCCGATTGCCATTAATTTTTTCTTTTCCCGTTTGCTCATTTTCTTTCCGCCAAAAAAAATGTAAAACAAACCGCCGAAAATGGGGAATAACAATATGGGAATAATCCATGCAATCTTATACGAAGGATTGCTCTTGTCATTCAGTATCCATAATACTGTAAGTACACTGACAATTATGCTTCCCCAATAAAAGATAACAAAGTAATCATTAAACCTTAAGATGACAGCTATTAAGACAGCCAATTGTAATGCAATGGCTAAAGATATAAGAACGACTCTATGGTAAAAGAACTTAATAATTGCTTTAATTTTATTCAACATATATGTCCTCATCCCTTAAAAAAGCAGTTCATAATTCAATATATTCATATTATTGCTCTATATATTTCGGCAAAATCCTTGGGATTATCAATTTATTATAAACTATATAGGATTACAACTTTTTTCATCCTTAGAAAGTTAGTTTCCCGTAATCAATGAAAAAAGCATGAAATCTACCGTAATAGTATATCCTTGAAGCTCTGTATTAATTAAAATCGTCTCTTTAATAGTATAAACCTTTTCACTGAGATCTTCTTGATTTTTTACATAACATAGTGTATTATGAATATATGAATAGTTGTTCACATGTACATATATAGGAGGAGTCAATATGCATATAACCGATATCATTTCACTAATATTATTAATTACTTTTGCAACCGGATATATCCTGAAGCTGGTAATATTAAAGCAAAGAAACAAGATTAATGCTAATGTATTGGCAAAAGGAAATAAAGACCTTTCAATTTATGGTACAGAAATGCTCGTTTTGGTCTCAAGTTCATTGTGGTTGCTGACTTGGATATCTGAAATTTTATTTCATAACCAAATATCCTCTCATGTTGGCTTCTTGTTCAATTATGGCTTCACAAAATGCATAGGCATTATGATAACAGCTTTGGCTGTGGGTATATTTATATTAGCAACAGTTAATATGAAAAGCTCCTGGAGAGTAGGTATAGATAAAAACACTAAAACAACATATCATCACCTTAATTGTTATGATAATTAACAGTATTGCCTTTCACTTATTGATATTACAAGAAGAAAAACAACTGCTATCAGTTTTCGGCGATGAGTATGAGAGGTATAAAAGAAAAGTCCCCAGATACTTTTTAATATTTTGAGTTTAATCTATTTTTAATTTGTGAGGTTATAGATTATGGAAAACTACGAAAACAGAGTAAGAGCACTATATAAAATATTATCAAAAGCATATGACTTAATGGATTTGATTATTTTCTCCAATGAAAAATCCAATCCGAGAAAAGGGCTGGCAAGCAAATTACCGAATGACCGATTAAGAGTTCTGGATATTTGCTGCGGTACCGGAAACAGTGCAATTGCTATAGCTAAAAAGAATGACAACAATACTGTTATTGGCATCGATTTGTCGAGTGACATGCTGAAAGCAGCAAGAAATAAGGCTATTAAAAACAAGTTTGACAATATATCCTTTAGAGAAATGAATGCTGCAAAAACGGATTTTTCAAACGAAAGTTTTGATGTAGTTACTGTTTCTCTTGCACTCCATGAGATGCCCCAGGAGCTTATAGATTTGATACTTACCGAAATAGGCAGAGTTCTAAAGCCAAGCGGTAAACTTTATATTATAGACTGGGACAGGCCAAAACATCCAATAGCCTCTCTTGTATTTGCAATATTCCCAACTTTGATTGAACCTAAAGTATTCAAAGATTTCTTGAAGATTAATTGGAAGCAATTGTTAGATAAATTTGCTTTTAAATATTTAGACACGGAACGCTATACATTTACAAAGCTAGTTATTGCTATAAAATCAGAGTAAAAACTTAATATTTTTTAGCAGTAAAAGCCCCGGGAATATCCTTCCCAAGGCTTTTACCTGACTTTCGATATCAACTGTCTATATCCTCTTGCGTAACTCTCCACACACTATTAACGGCTATTTTTTAGGAAATTCTTTTATTTTTCTCAGAATAAACCTCTTCAGATATGATACATCCAACGAGTTTATTTCACCATCGCCGTCCACGTCTGCCACCCATAAAGGATCCTCAACGTCAAAACCGTCAATCTTTCTTAAAACATATCTCTTTAAAAATGTAAGATCCAATGAGTCAATGCTTCCGTCTGCATTAACATCTCCAACCTTCAGATTGGATATTGGTGTGGGGGTCGGTATCGGAGCATCCGTATCAGGTTCACCGTAAACGATACCCCTTCCGTTGGTAGCAATATAAACCCGTCCATAAACTCTTGGATCTCCCGTTATTGCCGTATCGACGGCACCATAACCGTGCTGGTCATCGTTAATGCGTACCCATGTCTTACCGGCATCATCGGAGCGGAAAAATCCCAAAACATTGTCTATTTCACCGGTTATATAGATTGCCATGTAATCCTGACCCGGTGCAGCTTTACCGAAGCCTACCACATGCGCGGTAGATACATTTGAAATCTTTGTGAAGGTAGCACCACCGTCAGTAGTTTTCCACAATCCTCCGTCCCTGGCAGCCATCCAGACATGTCCTTCTTTTCCCGGAACTGCTTTTATATCATTAACCGATACCGGCAAATCCGATGCAGTTGTTGCAGTAAAGCTTTCACCGCCATCGGTACTTACATAGAACTTTCCGTTATAAAAGGCATAGAACTTCTTTCCGTTTACACGGTCCGATGCAACCTTTGCCCCGTTGCTAATGCCTCTGCAGACAGTCCAGGAACTGCCGTTGTTGGTTGTAAGTGCCGGAGACGAATCCTTCGGTGTCCAAATAACTGCTTTCGCATCGGCAGAAACAGCAACCTTGCCGCCGCCCACTGCATTTCCGGGCTCACTGGGTGCCTGGAACCAGTTCTTTCCGCCATCATAGGAGAAGGAAATACGCTTTACTGCATTTGATTCATTTTCTGAAACCAAAGCCATAAAGTTCGGTGAAAGTTCAGCATAATCAATACCTGTTCCTGTCGTATAAGATGATACATGGAACTTTTTCGGACCCACTTTCAAATCCTCATGGTAAAATCCAACTATATCTCCTACTGCACTAACAAGCGGAGCTCCCTCCGGTGGACTTACCAGACCTAAAACAGCACATTCTTCAATTCCTGTGGCTTTTACCTCTATTTTCACCTTCCGGCCTTTATCCCAGTCGGTAAGGTTGTCGGTACCGTATATCGTAGCACCGGTACCATACATCATACGGTCCGAATTGAACGGGTCAATCTCAATATCACCTATCATCCAACCCAATTTAGGATTTATTTCCGGAAGAGGTTTCTCTGTGCCCCAATCCAGCCATGGAGCTTTGGAAATATCCTGTTCATAATGCAGTATACGCTCGGGATACATTCCCCATTCCCATATATTTTTCCATGTCTTTCCTCCGTCAGTGGTACGGAAAATAAACTCGTCAGGCCACCACGCATTCATGGAAGACACAAGCATAACATCAGGATTCTGTGCATCTACTGCCAACCCGGCAAAGCAAAAACGGTTATCCGAGCTGGAATAAGGCAAAGGACTGATATCGGTCCATTGACCTGTCTTGGTATTATATTTCCAAACCTGGCCCTTTCCGTTGCCGTCATATGGTCCGCAGGTATCACCATAGGTTATGATTAACATACCGTTTGATGCCACAACTCCATGATGAGGAAGTAATCCTTTGGGTTGTCCGGGAACAGCTTCCCATGTAGCACCACCGTCGGTACTGCGGTAGATACTTTCGTCCTTATCGGCTACTCCGACATATATGTCCTTGGTAGCTTTTCCGCGGGTGCTGCTGCTTTTATCGAAAGCTACCCAAACCACTCCGATAATATCTTTGGTATAATCAAAGTTAGGATCATATACATAATCTCCGGGATTTGGGAAATTGGTAACCTTGGACCATGTTACACCATAATCGGTACTTCTCCACAATCCGTTCCCGCAGCGGGCACCGAAATACAGTATGCTGTTGTCATTGGGGTCAACTGCCAAACGTTCACCCATGGAACGTCCCGGCATATTTCCGCCGTTCTTGAAGGGTAATATTGTTTTTTCCCATGTTTTACCTCTGTCTTTAGAACGTAGGATGGCACCATTGTTTGGAAGCCAATCGTTGGTATACATACCGGCTGCTATGTAAACACGGTTCGGATCTATCGGGTCTGCAGCCAAGCTTTCCACTCCATAGTAGCTGTACTCATCCATTTGAAAATGGTCGAGCAAAGGAATCCATGTCTCGGTAGAAGGGTCCCAACGGTATGCTCCCCCGATATCGGTACGCGCATAAATCAAATCTTTTTCCGCTTCACTGAATATTATTCCCGGAACAAATCCTCCCCCTCCGCCAATCACTACATTGTCCCATTTATACGGAACACTGCCCACAGCCTTGGTTGAAACAGGAGAAGCAAAGATTGATGTGAATGCTAAAGCCGCTGCAAAAGCAACAGCTTTAAACCTGCCAATTAACTTTTTACTCATAAGCCAATCCTCCCTATAAAAAATATAATGTTAAAAGTGGATTTTCTCCACATTACAGTTTCTTTTTTTACACCTCGGTTCAAAGAGAATTTTTCAATTGAAGAAAAATTCTAAATGGTGAACATCTATCACCTCGTTATAAAAATTCGCTTTTACTGGGTGTTTTCATGTATACTCGTTTTAAAACAACTCTTTTGATAAAGGATATGCACTGATTAAAATGATAAAATGTACTATTTGTCCGATCTCTCCAAACAAAATAAACCGTTGATCCAAAGTATTATTGGACCAACGGCTTTTACCGATAATGCGTCAATATAAAATTGAATATATACCGCTAAGAAAGTTTTAGACTAATCTCTACTAAGATTCTCAATATACTCCACAGCTTTATTGAGATAATCATGATCCACTTTCTCAATTTCTCCGCCGTCGCATAGCTCTGCAACCGAGGGGTCAATTGGCATTCTTCCCAGAATCGGCACTCCCAGCTCTTCCGCAACCTCATCCAATTTGCTCTTACCGAACAATTCTATCTCTTTCCCGCAATCAGGGCATTTAATCCAGCTCATATTTTCAACGATTCCCAGCACAGGTTTATTCATAGACTTTGCCATATTATATGCTTTTTTCACAATAAGCGAAACCAGATCTTGGGGCAATGTCACAATAATCACACCATCCAAGGGTATGGATTGAAAAACAGTCAAGGGCACATCTCCGGTTCCGGGAGGCATATCTATAAAAAGATAGTCAATATCTCCCCATATAACGTCGGTCCAGAACTGTTTTACAATACCGGAGATCATGGGACCCCTCCATATAACCGGAGAGTCTTCCTTATCCAGCATCAGATTGATTGACATTACCTTGATATCGTTATGTGTACGTTCAGGATAAATCCCCAATTCGCTTCCTTTCACCATTCCTTGGACTCCGAACATTTTAGGAATGGAGGGACCGGTTATGTCCGCATCAAGCACTCCCACCTTGTAACCCTTTCTTCTCATCAATACTGCCAGGGTTGAGGTTACCAGGGATTTGCCGACACCACCCTTTCCACTTGCTATTCCTATCACTTTATGGATATGATTAAGCTCATTGGTCTTTTCGATAAAATCCTGTTTTTTGTTGGTGTTGCCTTTTTGAGGGCAGCTTTCTTTTGAGCACCCGCTCTCGGCACAATCTTTATTATTGCACTCAAAACCGTTATTCATTTTATCATCTCCCATGCGTCGCTTTCCAAGCAATATTTAATAAATAAAGCCAAATGAAGCTACTTCCATTATGTGCATATGCGCATAACAATATTACACCTATATCAAATAACATGTCAACACTGGCAAAAGCATCAGCCGAACAGATTTCTACTTCAGTTGCCGTATCAAGTACCGGTACTCCTCTTCAAGTCTTTCCTTGTCAGCACCAGGTTCTGAAAGCCTTGCCACTACCTCCGCAATTCTCATTTGCAAAGCAATCCTTTCCGCCTCGCTGTTGTTCGAGATTATTGACTTTTTCCCTCCATCGAAATACTCCTTCGGTGTCCCTTCAAACTCAACTATTTGCCGGTTTTCAACAATGAGCAGTCTGTCGGCAACTGCATTTACAAATTCTCTGTCATGGGAGACAAACAATACAGTTCCCTCATATTCCCTAAGGACATCCTCCAAGGCCTCAATGGACTGCATGTCAAGATAATTTGTGGGCTCATCCATCAAAAGAACATTGGCATCGGAAACAAAAAGCTTTGCAAAAGAAACCTTTATCCTTTCACCGCCGCTCAACACGCCAACCCTTTTATAAACATCCTCCCCTGATATAAGAAGCCTTGCCAGAATCGTGCGCGCCACCGTCTGGGACTGTACACTGTCCTTCATCACATTTTCCAATACGGTTTTGTCGTAATCCAGGTTTTCAAAGCCCTGACGAAAATAACCAAGCTTCGCTTTAGGCACAATATAAACACTATCATTGGTAGTATTGGCTATTAAGTTGAGCAATGTGGTCTTTCCTGCTCCGTTTTCTCCCCACAAGGCGGTCTTTGAACCGTTATAAACCTTGAACTGCGCACTGTCAAATATCTTTTTGCTGCCGTAGCTGAAAGTCAGCCCTTCGGAAGAAATGACAACCTTGTTTTTCGGGGGATCCGTTAAGGAAAAATCAAGCTTTATCTTTGGAATCTCTTTGGGCCTTTCTTTTACCTCAAGCTTTTCAAGCCGGGTTTTCAGACTGTTGACAGAACTGTCCAACTTTTTCTGCTTCTGTTGTGCATCCATCTTATGAAGCCTAGCCTCGGAATTTCCCATCCGTTTTGGAGTTTTTCTCATGGTTTTAGACCTATTTTGTCTATCCATTATTGCCTCTTCAAGCTTTGACTTTTCCGAAACATACTTATTGTATTCCAGCATCTCATACTGAAGCTCCCTATCCTTCTGTTCCTTATAGGAAGAATAGTTGCCAATGTAAATTTTTATTTTTGAATCCCTGACTTCGAGGATTTTGTTACAAAGGCTATCAAGCAAGGCTCTGTCATGGCTCACCAATAAAAAGGTTTCCACCTCCGACAGTTTTTGCTTTAATAGTTCTATACCTTTATAGTCAAGGTTTGCGGTAGGTTCATCGGCAAATAAAAGCAAGCTTTCATTTTTGAACGCATTTACTATCTTTATTCTTGTCTCTTCACCGCCGCTATATACCTCCTGATGGGTTTTATTGTTTAAATTGAACTCCTTGAGGTCTTTGGGATTCACATCTTTTATTTTCTCGTCGGAAAACTGGCGAATATAGGATATATCGCAATAATGCTTTACAAAGCCCTGGTCCGGTTCTATATCCAAAGACAATATGTTCAAAAGGGTTGTTTTTCCCGAACCGTTTTGACCCACAATTCCTATTTTGTCTCCCGAATATATTTTTAAATCGTCAAACTCAATAATAAGCTTGTCTCTATAATATTTTTTTATGTTCCCGGCTTCTAAAACAAGCATAAAAAATCTCTCCTTTCACATGAAAATAGCTCAAAGCATCGGATACCTTCTGCTTTGTCCGTTTCAATTGATGAAACAGCTATTAAATGTGCCGGAAAGATAATAAATATAATGTGTTAACCTCTGATATGAATATAAAACCTTAATACGCCTAAATATACATTAATAAGAATTATATTCTGACAATTAATTCAAATGACTAATATACATCTTACTGATATATATCAAATTTCTATGCTATTAAGGTGCATTCCACGACTTTCAAAGCTATGGAATATAGAAATTCTCAAACTCATTCTAATTTTTCGCAAATCCAACCAAACGGAGGTTAATCCAGCACAAACAAAGCACAAAGGCCCCTTTGCTCCAATAATACAAATTCTGTACTTTTGAATTCTCTGCTGAATTAACCGATCTTCATCGCCTAAATACCTTTCCCTTTCGTTAGATTTATCTTTATTTTACAGCATAATATCCCATAAATCAACAATCAATATTTAAAGGCGCATTTTAAATTAAAATGAAAAAAATATGTAAGAAGCATTTTGAAATTTGCTAAACTCAAATTTCTGAAACATTTTTCTTAATATTTATATAATGCACCCGGTATTTTCCCTCTTGAATTTTTCAAATTCCTCAACAATTTCAGGATGCATATCGAAAAAGCAGTTTAAGTAATTAATGTTTCTGAGGGTGTTGGCACTAACATTATGTTCAATTAATTCCGTCTCCTTTAAAAGATTCTCGCTGATTCCTATACTTTTTAAAAACCTTTCAATAATATTGTGCCTCTCCAATAAAAACCTCCCCAATTCCCTTCCTTTTTCCGTAAGGCTAATAATTCCGTACCTTTGATAATCCAAAAATCCTTGCGATGCCAGCTTTTGAACCATCTTTGTTGCGGAAGACGGCCTTACGTTCAGAAGCTCTGCCAGGGTATTTATTCGCATGTACCCTCCTTCCCGAACATTTCTATAAATCATTTCAAGGTAATCCTCCATAGCCGATGTAAGAGTTTTGCTTTCCTGTTTTTGCAGTTGATAACCCCGTACCGTATGAAACTCATTGTTTTTCATCATTATCACTGTCTCCATAAAATTATGATTTATTTAATTATATTCGGAACACTAACATTTTATTTTACATATATTAGTCTTGAGAAACAAAATTTCTCACCGCTCATAACGTTTATATAATATGGCAGCTATCTATAACATATATTGGAGGTATTACAATGGATAAAAAATATATATCTCTAAATACCCTCCCTTTGGGAGAAAGAGCAGTAGTAAAATCTCTCACGTCCAACGGAATAACGAGAAGAAGAATGTTAGACCTCGGACTGGTTTCCGGCACCGTTGTAGAGGCTTTGCAGAAGAGTCCCTCAGGAGATCCGACTGCCTATCATATCCGGGGAGCCGTTATTGCACTTCGTTCTGAAGAGGCCAGTAAAATATTAGTAGAAATAAATTGATGACATATTAATTTTTCGGGAATAATCCTATAAAAAATAAGGAGGAGCTCTAGCATGGGTCTTACAAGCCAATCCACCGGAATGGGAATTCTGGTGAATGAACTTAAAATACAATTAACTACTCCCGATGACAAAGTTATTGCACTGGCGGGAAATCCAAACGTCGGCAAAAGCACGGTATTCAACAGTCTTACAGGTCTAAACCAGCATACGGGAAACTGGCCGGGTAAAACCGTCTCCAATGCTCAGGGGAAATACCGTCACAAAGATAAAAATTTTATCATGGTGGATATACCCGGCACCTATTCCTTAATGGCAAATTCTGTGGAGGAGCAAGTGGCAAGAGACTTCATATGTTTCGGTCAACCTGACACCACTGTTGTGGTAACCGATGCAACATGCCTTGAACGAAACCTGAACCTGGTTCTTCAAACAATGGAAATAACCGATAAAGTTGTGGTCTGTGTAAATCTTATTGACGAAGCGAAAAGAAAAAAAATCAGCATTGACTATAATAAACTGTCGGAAATGCTCGGAGTGCCTGTAATTCCAACAGCAGCCAGAAATAACAAGGGCCTTATGGAATTAATGGATTCTGTCTATGATGTAACCCACGGAATTATAACCAACACTCCGATTAAAATTACATATGACAATACACTTGAAGAAGCAATAAACATGGTTCAGGAAGCAATACCCGAGAAAATTCAAAATAAAATTAGCAGCCGCTGGGTTGCCTTAAAGCTTCTGGACGGAGATTCAACCCTGTTGGAATCGTTAAACAAGTACCTCGGCTTCAATATACTCGATGATGCCAAACTTTTGGAATCCCTCAAAGCAGCGAAAGCATACCTGTCCCAAAACGGTATCGAAACCGAACAATTTAGGGACAGAGTTGTCTCAAAGCTTGTAACCGTTGCGGAGGAAATAAGCAAGAAAACCGTTACATTTGAAAGCAAGCAATATAACAACCTTGATAGAAAATTAGACAGGTTGCTTACATCAAAGACCTTTGGAATACCCATTATGCTTATCCTGCTGGCTGCAATTTTATGGTTGACCATTGTAGGGGCCAATTTCCCTTCGGAAATACTTTCCAATTTTCTCTTTTGGATCGAAGACCGTTTATCCGACTTTTTTCTTTGGCCGAATACACCGGAATGGCTTCACAGTCTGTTGGTTACCGGCGTGTATAGAACGGTTGCATGGGTCGTATCGGTTATGCTGCCTCCCATGGCCATATTCTTTCCGCTGTTCACTCTGCTGGAGGATCTGGGGTATTTACCCCGAATTGCATTCAATCTCGACAATTTCTTTAAAAAAGCCTGTGCTCACGGAAAGCAAGCACTGACCATGTGCATGGTTAAACCAATAATGTATTTTTTTAAAAAGGGACAAGGTGTATTACCCTGTCCCTTAAAATCATTATCTCTGTATAAAATTCAAAAACGCTTCCGCTTGCTTTTCCAAATGCGGACGGATTTCTTCCATCTTAAGCTTTCCTTGACCGTCAACGTACTGCCAGGCGTTGGGTACGGTGACTCTGGGTACATTCATAACCTTCATATCCAAAAAGCTAATGAGCGTAACCAAATGGTCTTGTGCAATAGCCGTTCCTGCCATACCGAGAGAAATTCCGCTTATTGCGGCGGGTTTGCCCGCAAGAACCTGAGGCTCATTATCGCTAACCGGGCGAGACAGCCAGTCAATAAGGTTTTTCAAAACACCTGAAAAAAAGTGATTGTACTCAGGGGTAAAGAACCAAATTCCATCGGCAGCCTTCACTTCTTCACGAACCCGCTTTACAGCTTCCGGTGCTGGAAATTCTATATCCTCATTCATAAAAGGTATGTCATGATAGTCAAGCAGCTTAAATTCAGCCGTATCTTTCAATATTTCTTTTGCTTCCAAAGCCAACTGCCGGTTATAGGACTCTTTTCTCAGAGAGCCGACAATGGCCAATATTTTTAATTTATTCATTATAATGCACTCCTCAATCAGTTATTTGGATTTATAAGTAAAAAGTATATAACTTTATTTAAATCATTCTTCGTATTTTTATCATTGAAAATACCCTTCCATGTCCTTTATTTATAATAATTTTACCACTTTTTTAAAGTTAATAAACAGGTTTTTACCCCATATTAAAAGTTAAATGTATCAAAACCTTTTCAAATGTGTTATAATTGCAATAATATGAGTAAATATATAGGATAACAAATATATGGGAGGTTCAGTACATGCCAATTAAAATACCCGATACTTTACCGGCGAAAGAAACGCTTACCAATGAGAATATATTTGTAATGGACGAACAAAGGGCTCTGCATCAGGATATCAGGCCTTTAAGAATAGCAATATTAAATTTAATGCCGACAAAAATTACAACGGAAACACAGCTTCTCCGTTTGATAAGTAATACTCCGATTCAGATAGAAATTGAGCTTTTACATCCAAAGACCCATATATCCAAAAATACACCCTTAGAGCACCTGACAAAGTTTTATAAGACCTTTGATGAGGTTAAGGATGAAAAATTCGACGGTCTTATTATAACCGGTGCTCCGGTTGAGCAAATGGAGTTTGAAGAGGTAAATTACTGGAACGAGCTTACAAAAATAATGGATTGGAGCCTTACCAACGTATATTCTACTTTTCATATTTGTTGGGGTGCCCAGGCTGCATTATACTACCATTACGGCATAAAAAAGTATCCCTTAAAGGAAAAAATGTTCGGTATTTTTGAGCATCGCATTTGCAAACCCAACACCATGTTGTTGAGAGGTTTTGACGAACGCTTTTACGCTCCGCATTCAAGGCACACAGAAATACGGAGGGAAGATATTGAGAAAGTACAAGAAATCGATATACTTTCAGATTCGGAGCAAGCAGGCATATACATCATGAAGACAGACGGCGGCAGACAGGTTTTTGTTACCGGCCACTCGGAGTATGACCGTTTTACCTTAAAGGAAGAATATGAAAGAGATGTTACAAAAGGTCTTGACATTAAGGTACCGGTTAATTATTTTCCTGATGATGACCCTAAAAAAGAGCCCATTGTCAATTGGAGAGGCCATGCCAACCTCCTGTTTTCAAACTGGCTGAACTATTACGTATATCAGGAAACACCGTTTGATTTAAATGAGTTAAAATAAATTTACACTAAAAATGCATAGATTTAGCTTTGACAAACCAATTTACGGGAGTGATCAGATTGAAAATCTCTACAAAGGGCAGATACGGATTGGAGGCAATTGTTGATCTTGCAATTCATTCCTCCGAAGGACGTGTAAACTTAAAAAGTATATCCGAAAGATGCGGAATTTCTGAAGCATATATATTGCAAATTTTCTTAATACTAAGACGGGCAGGAATTGTTGAAAGCACAAGGGGTACCCAGGGCGGATATGTTCTTGCCTCGGAACCTTCCAAAATTACGGTGGGCGATGTGTTAACCGCTTTGGAAGGTCCCCTGGCACCGGTGGCCTGCATAACCGAGAAAGCGAAAAAAAACTGTGGCAGATATGAAAATTGCACCGCAAGGAACTTCTGGGAGAAGGTTATGAATACTTTGAGCGATGTGGCAAATTCAATTACAATTGAAGATCTTGTTAATTGCTATAAAAACTTTATTCCGCGGGATACGGAACTGGACTATTACATATGATCCCTTCACTTAACCACCTTATATCTGTGTTATAACTTCTTACCAATACAAAATTTGAATTTACATCTAAACAGTTATTGACAGAGAGAGTTTTAAGCATTATAATATTAAACATATAGGATTAGTAAGGAAGGGGATGTTAAATGAAGTTCTCGACCAAGGGACGTTACGGACTCAGGGCAATGATTGACCTTGCAGTGTACTCTAACGGAGAACATGTTGCTTTGGGCAGTATAGCTCAAAGGCAGGGAATATCGACAAACTACCTGGAGCATGTTTTTTCCGAACTGAGGAAATCGGGATTGGTTAAAAGCGTTAAGGGTGCACAGGGTGGATATCTATTATCCGAAAGCCCGTCCGACATAAAAGTGGGAAGAATTTTGAGAGTGCTTGAAGGGCCCCTTTCGGTAATTGATGAAGATTCTGAAAATACTTCCGGAAGTGAGTCGGTTATCCGAAATTGTATTAAAGAAATTGTATGGGATAAAATGAATGCCCGCCTTAACGAATTGGTGGATTCTTTGACCCTTGAAGATCTGGCCCGTGACTATCGGGAACGAAACGGAATCGATAATACAATGTATTATATATAATCGTATGGAAAACACGACTAAAGCGATAAGAAAAATCGTATATAAAAAGGAGATGTGCTTATGTCTGAAAGAAAATTAAAATTTGATACCCTGCAAGTTCATGCCGGTCAAAGTGTTGATCCGGCTACCGGAGCAAGAGCGGTTCCTATTTATCAAACAACCTCATACGTATTCAATAGTACCGAACATGCTGCCAACCTCTTTGCCTTAAAGGAATCCGGCAATATTTACACAAGAATCATGAACCCGACAACCGATGTTTTTGAACAGAGAATGGCCGCACTGGAAGGCGGTGTTGGAGCACTGGCAGTTTCCTCGGGCTCAGCGGCTATTACCTATGCAATACTTAATATCGCCGGAAGCGGTGATGAAATTGTTTCGGCAAGTACCCTTTACGGCGGTACATACAACCTGTTTTCGACAACATTGCCCAAGCTTGGCATTAAAACTGTTTTTGTTGATCCCGATGACCCGGAAAACTTCAGAAAAGCAATTAATGAAAAAACAAAGGCTGTTTATATAGAAACCGTCGGAAATCCGGGAATCAATCTGATTGACATCGAAGCCGTTGCAAAAATTGCCCATGAGAACGGTTTGCCGCTTATTGTGGACAATACCTTCGGAACCCCTTACCTTATAAGGCCTATTGAGTTCGGAGCGGATATTGTTGTACATTCGGCAACAAAGTTTATTGGAGGCCATGGAACCTCCATCGGCGGTGTCATTGTTGATTCCGGAAAATTTAACTGGGCTGAAAGCGGAAGATTCCCAGGCTTTACAGAACCGGACCCCAGCTATCACGGTCTTAAATATTATGAAGCCCTGGGACCTTTGGCATACATCACCAAAGTCAGAGTTCAGCTGTTGAGAGATACCGGAGCATGCATAAGCCCGTTCAATGCCTTCCTTTTGCTCCAAGGACTTGAAACCCTTTCATTGAGGGTTGAAAAACATGTTTCCAATACCAAAAGGATAGTGGATTTTCTACAAAATCATCCTCAGGTGTCATGGGTAAACTATCCGAGCATAAAAGGCAACAAATACTACGAGCTTGCCCAAAAGTACCTTCCGAAGGGAGCCGGCTCAATCTTTACCTTCGGAATTAAAGGTGGAATCAACGCTGCGAAGAAATTCATCGAAAGCCTTGAAATATTCTCACTTTTGGCGAATGTGGCCGATGCCAAGTCTTTAGTAATTCACCCTGCATCCACAACCCATTCCCAATTATCTGAGGAAGAGCAAAGAGCTTGCGGGGTAACTCCCGATCAGATAAGGCTGTCCATTGGTATCGAAGATGCGGATGATCTTATATATGACCTTGACCAGGCACTGAAAAAAGCAACGGAAGCTTAAAACCATAGAACGTGTTATAGGTATAAACCGAAATAGTATAGGAGGCGATTATATGTCGAAAATAGCAAAAAATTTAACGGATCTTATTGGAAATACCCCGCTTTTGGAGTTATCCAACTACAACAAAGCGAATAACCTGGAAGCCAGACTCGTTGTAAAGCTGGAATACTTTAATCCTGCATCCAGCGTAAAGGACAGAATCGGATATGCAATGATAAAGGATGCAGAAGAAAAAGGCTTGATAAACAAGGATTCTGTTATAATAGAACCCACAAGCGGAAATACCGGTATTGCTCTGGCTTTTGTTGCCGCCGCAAGAGGTTACAGGATTATACTTACCATGCCTGAAACCATGAGCCTTGAAAGAAGAAACCTTCTTAAAGCCTTGGGAGCCGAACTGGTTCTTACTCCTGGAGTTGAAGGAATGGGCGGAGCAATCAGAAAGGCTGAGGAACTGGCCGCCTCAATACCCAATTCCTTCATACCCCAACAGTTTTCAAATCCTGCTAATCCGGAAATTCACAGAAAAACAACGGCAGAAGAAATTTGGAGGGATACGGACGGACAGGTGGATATCTTTGTGGCAGGAGTCGGTACCGGAGGAACAATTTCCGGCGTGGGCGAAATATTGAAGCAACGAAAACCCGATGTGAAAATTATTGCAGTTGAACCCGCCGACTCTCCGGTTTTGTCCGGCGGAAATAAAGGACCTCACAAGATTCAAGGAATAGGTGCCGGCTTTGTGCCTGCCAATTTCAAAAGAGAGGTCGTAGATGAGATATTCAAGGTCACCAATGAAGAAGCTTTTGAAACTTCCCGAAAGCTTTCAAAAGCCGAAGGCCTTCTGGTAGGAATATCCTCCGGAGCATCTGCCTTTGCAGCGACCCAAATTGCTAAAAGACCTGAAAACAAAGGTAAGCTTATAGTTGCTTTGCTTCCTGACACAGGCGAAAGATATCTGTCCACTGCTTTATACCAGGACGCATAAATAGAGTGATTGTTAAGGAAAAATGTATCCAGAAACTTAAGTTACGTAAGTAATGTTTCTTTCACATTTTCCTCAATACTTAAACAACACGTAAAATGTAGCTCCACCGAAATAACGGTGGAGCTTTTCATAATTAAGGAGAGGATTTTAGCTAATTGGAATTATTGGCCCCAGCCGCCTCCCCAGCCGCCTCCCCAACCGGGCCAGCCAGGCCATCCGGGATTTGAGGTCGGTTCCCAACCGGAACTGTCTATCCAGGCAGCTCTCTTTAGCAAGTAATTTTCTACAATCTGTATCTGTTCTTCCCATGTCTGTGTAACCTGGGTGCTAAAACCGCCTACAAAAGGAGTACTGAGAATGTTCCACTTCTGGAAGTTACGGTGTGCAGCATTGGATAGCGGTTTGGACAGCTCTCTGACTTTAGCTACCAACTGTTCATCGGAAAGAGGTCCTTTACGCAATTCCTCCCAACGGGCTTTTACCTTGCTTCTAAAATTCGGATCCTGCATCAGTGTGTAATACCAGTCAGTCGTAGTAGCCATACCCGGCATCATCGGCGCAGTAGACTGATATTGCCACCCCTCTATATTAGAACTTGGCAAACCGAACAATCCGGTATAAGAGTCATACGCCAAGTCATAGTCCCATAATGGACCGGCTTTCAGTTTTTGACCTCGATCCTTGTGAATATGCGCACTGCGTATATAGGAATCCGGTTGTTTGCCCAATTCGGTATGAATTATGAAATCTACAAAGGAATCAACATCAATGTACGCAGGATAGCCTGTCTGCGGATCGGACGGGTTTTGGCTGTGGATTGAGTCGTGAACCTTTTGAATGTAATTGGTTATCCAAGCCAGTTGCTCGGGCAGGAGATCGTCCGGCTCTTTGAGCTCAAGATCATTCCAACCGTTGCCTCTTATCAGCGGCTCTTCCGCTGCCATCATGTTGAACTGCATAAGGTAACCGCCGGTAATATTCGGCTCTGTCAAATCATCTTCCTTTAATTTCTTAATGTTGAGACGGTCCTTTCCAATCTCCAATGTTTCTGTAAGCAAATATACACCCTGGTAATCATCAGCAGATAAAGGCTGATTATCAAAGTTAATATAAACTTCCACATGTGCGTATCGTGGAGTAGCCAATCCCATTTCTTTTCCCAATTCATAAGCAAGAGCGTTACGAATCAAAGACTTGTCGGGATAAGGTGAAATAAGTGCCCAGTCTCCGTCTCCCGGCATGCCCAGCATGGGATATTTGGCATCATCATCTTTATTATCCCTTAGCTCAAGTCTGTAGGGAGTCTTTTCAAAATTGGCGGAGGATTGACCTCTCACATGGAATCCGGCACGTGTGACTATAGTCGCAGGCTGAAGTAAAGATACTTTATTGTTCCTGGGCTCTAGCAATATAAACGCAACATCTTTATATTCACGGTCAGGTTTTCCTTTGCCGTATGCATCCAAAATCAGCACCGGAATATCATGTTCGGCATCAATTGAGCTGGCAACATAAATTGCAGTTCCCATATCACCGCTAGCGCTGCCGTTCACAAAAGATTGTGCCCTAAGCTGTGTTGTGGTTGTAAATGTTAAGGGTCCGGTATACAGTTTCGAGCTCACGGTAGGAACGCTTCCGTCTACGGTGTAGCGAATTTGGGCATCAGGGATTTTGGAGCTCAACTCAACTGTAACCTGATTCTTAAAAGTACCGCTGGGAACAGAGAAAATTATATCCCCCTTAAGCTCGTTTTCAAGTTTGATAACCTTTTCATCCCGTTCATCCTTTGGAATGTCTTCCACCGGAAACGAAGACAGCTTTCTCAGCAAGTACCTTTTTAAAATTGTAACGTCCAGGGAATCTACAGAATTGTCACCGTTTAAGTCTGCAGCCGTAAGATTATCAATAGTCAGTTTTCGCAGAATATACCTTTTCAACATTGTAAGATCCAATGAATCAATGGTACCGTCGTCGTTTACATCTCCATATTTAACACCAAATACATTTGAAACGGAGAAAACGTTCACCAACAAAGCAATTACCGGCAATAAAATAAAAAATCTGCTTTTTCTCATATAAAACCCCCCTCCGAAAAATCTTCAAATTTCTTTCCAACTATATATTCGTTTTGAAAACAAGTTTTATGTCTTTACTTTCAGAAATAATAAACTTATTTACTATTTGTACCCAATGTAAATATACAAATAACTCTATCGGATTGTTATACATTTAGTACAATCCATGATGCATAACAATTAGTAACAGGGGGTGCAAATAACATGAAGGAAAAAAAAGAAAACCTTTCAAAGGTCAAAATCAAGCATCACCTTGCCGACGGAGAAATCAGAGAATCCGTAAAAGGCCACAAGGTTCCCGTCAATGACCGAACCATAGCTGCCTACAGGATTTTAGCTCAATACGGAAAATCCAAAGAGTAATATCGGACATTAAGCTTTAAATATAAATTTGCTTTATAACTTAATTCGGGAGCCGGTATAAATGAAAAAAGTAGCATGCTACGTAAGAGTCAGCACCGAAAACCAGATAGAAAATTACAGCATTGAAGAACAAACCGAGCGGCTTAAAGCTTACTGCAAAGCAAAGGATTGGACTATCCATAAATTTTATATCGATGCAGGGTATTCCGGAGGAACCACCAACCGTCCGGCACTGAAAGAAATGCTTGAGGATATCGACAAAAACTTGATCCAAATGGTCGTTGTATACAAGCTTGACCGGTTAAGCCGATCCCAAAAAGACACATTAACCCTTATCGAAGACGAATTTCTGGCTAAGAATGTTGATTTTGTATCCATCAGTGAAAATTTCGACACCTCCTCCCCCTTCGGCCGTGCAATGATAGGAATATTGTCGGTGTTTGCACAGCTGGAAAAAGATCAGATAACAGAACGGCTTACAATGGGAAGAATAGGCCGTGCAAAGAACGGCTATTTTCACGGCGGTCCGACACCCCCCACGGGATACGATTATATTGACGGAAGGCTGGTTGTAAACGAATATGAAGCAATGCAGGTAAGAGAAGTATTCGAAAGATTTTTAAAGGGTCAAAGCATACACTCCATAAGATCATATATGAGCAAGCACTACACCAACAAGTACGGTAATTGGAAAAGCCACACCCTTGTTTTAAATATTCTTCGAAACTGTACTTATATCGGAAAAATTAAATTTAAAGGTACTGTGTATGAGGGCAATCACGAACCCATAATTTCCGAAGATATGTTTAATGCCGCGCAAAAGCTTTTAAACAGTTCTGAAAGAAAAAGCAAAAAAACCGCTCCTCAAAAAATCCCGTTCCGAGCCGGTAACCTACTTACCGGCCTATTGAAATGCGGTAAATGCCAAGCCGGCTTTTGTGCCAACCACGGTTTTTACACCTGTTATTCCCGCGGAAAGACCGATAAAAAGAAAATCAAGGATCCTAACTGTAAAAATAAAAAATGGCCCATTCTCGAGCTTGACAATGTCGTGAAAAATGAGATTTTAAGCCTTGATTGGGACATCAGCTTTTTCAAGGATGAAATCAGCAATATCCCCGATTCGGATTTTCATACAATAAAACATAGGATTAATGAAATTGACAAACAAATTTCAAGAATGATTGACCTCTATCAGATGGGCAATATTTCAATAGAAGAAATATCGGCAAGAATAAATGCCTTAAAAAGTGAAAGGGATAATATATCCTCGCTATTGGAATCAAAGCCGAAAGTCTTTCCTGATGAAACAAAAAGCTCCTTTCCCAATCCAAAAGCCGTGTTCATAAACGGTACCCTGGATGAGCAGCGGCTTTTTGTCAGGTCCCTTATTGATTATATAACCGTAAACGATGATAAACTAGACTTTCAATGGGGCTTCCGTTAATATTTACATTATCGGTTTAACCATGTGCATGGGATTCGGGTGCAATGCTGCCGGAATTATCGGATGCAGAATTATCGAATCTCCAAGGGAGAGGCTGATAGCAATAATCACAAATAATTTCGTTCCCTGTAACGGCCGTTTCCCGACCCTTATATCCATAATCACCATGTTTTTTGCAGCATCCGTTTTAGCTCCTTTTCAATCGGTAATATCTGCACTCATATTAAGCACAGTTATATTATTGGGGATTTGTACAACGTTACTTATTTCAAAAATACTGTCAAAAACAATACTTAAAGGGCTTCCCTCCTCCTTTACCTTGGAACTGCCGCCCTATAGGAAGCCTCAGCTCGGAAAAATCCTTGTGCGGTCGGTTTTTGACAGAACTCTGTTTGTACTGGGGCGCGCTGTTTCAGTAGCTGCACCGGCCGGGCTGATAATCTGGATTATGGCGAACATAAATGTGGGAGATGCCAGCCTCTTATCCCACTGTGCAGGTTTTCTCGACCCGTTTGCAAGATTAATCGGTATGGACGGTTATATTCTGATGGCTTTTGTCCTCGGTTTCCCGGCTAATGAAATAGTCGTTCCCATTATAATAATGAGTTATATGTCCAAAGGAAGCATGATGGAATTTGAAAGCCTGCATGAACTAAGAGAACTTCTCATTTCCAACGGTTGGACTTGGCTTACGGCAGTATGCGTTATGATATTTTCCCTTATGCATTGGCCTTGCGGTACAACATGCTGGACCATAAAAAAGGAAACTCAAAGCCTTAAGTGGACCTTGGCTTCCATCCTCATACCCACATTTACGGGCATCGTAATTTGCTTTATTATTGCAAACTCAGTCAGGTTGCTCGGATTAATTTAATTAACCTTGTTTATTTTCAAGCTCCGAACTGCATAACATATGCTTCCGTTTGCATAACTTATGTTTTCGGAGCTTTTTTCTTTACATTAACTAATACACTTTATTCTTTTTATTACACTTTATTTACATATATAAAAATATGAAAAAACCACTGTCAAGCAAGCAATAAAACCTGTCAATTCGACAGTTAATTTCCTTGCCTGATTCTCTGATGAATGTTATAATCTTGATAGCAGAATAATTATGGGGAAGTCATGCTTTTGGGGAGCTTAGAATACTTTTCCTGCATAAACCGTTCAAACTTATAAAATTAGCCATGCCTTAAGAAAATATTAAACGGTTAAAACATTTTCTTTTGCCAAGTAGAAATGCGGTAAATTTTTTGTTTTAATTTCGTTCTGCAGTCTTAAAATTTTAGGGGAAAGGAAGTGAAATTGTTGAATGTAATCACAAATAAATTTAAAGAAGTCTTGTATTCCGTAGTTCCAATAGTAATAATTGTTTTGATTCTGAATTTTACAATCACTCCCCTTGAAACTCCCACATTAATTAGATTCCTTATTGGTGCCCTGCTGATTATTCTGGGATTATCCATATTTTTATTGGGAGTTGATATTGGAATTACGCCAGTGGGAAATCTTATGGGATCATTTCTCGCTAAAAGCAATAAAATATGGGTAGTATTAGCTGCCGGGGGATTACTTGGATTTATAATTTCAATTGCGGAGCCCGACCTTCACATATTGGCAGGACAGGTCAATTCCGTTACCTCAGGTATGATATCCAAATTTAGTATTGTAGTAGTCGTTTCGGTTGGAATTGCTGTAATGCTCGCCCTGGGCTTATTTCGAATATTGTTTAATGTACCTCTGTATAAGGTTCTGATCGGACTTTATGCTCTTATTTTCGGCTTGGCACTGTTTACCTCACCGGAGTTTTTGGCAATATCCTTTGATGCATCCGGGGCAACTACCGGTGCTTTGACCGTGCCCTTTATTCTGGCCTTGGCGATGGGTGTCTCCATGCTGAAAAAGGACAGCAAAGCTTCCGAAAAAGACAGCTTCGGACTGGTGGCAATTGCCTCTGCCGGTGCCATAATTGCGGTTATGATCATGAGTATTGTCTCAAAAGCGGATAAAATAACCTCAAGCCTTGAAATTGAAATTTCCGGCTCGAATTTAATAATTGCTCCCTTTATAAATGCATTGCCCAAAATAATATATGAAGTTTTTTTAGCATTGCTTCCCCTGTTGGTAATCTTTTTGGTTTCCCAAAAAATATCTTTTAAGCTGGATAAAAAAGGCTTTAGAAAAATCCTAAAAGGTTTTGTGTATTCTTTTGTAGGATTGGTATATTTTCTGGTGGGAGTAAATGCAGGTTTTATGGATGTGGGAACTGCTGTGGGCTATAGTTTGGCATCATTGGATAACAAGTTTTATCTTATATTTGTCGGTTTTATCCTGGGACTGGTGACAATACTGGCCGAACCTGCAGTTCACGTTTTAACGCATCAAATTGAGGATGTTACCAGCGGATATGTTAAAAGAAGTGCTGTATTAGGTGCCCTTTCAATAGGAGTCGGTTTTTCGGTGGCTTTATCCATGATAAGAATACTAATACCCGGTATTCAGCTCTGGCATTATTTGCTCCCGGGATATATAATATCTATTGTTATGACATATTTTGCACCCAAACTGTTTGTAGGAATTGCATTTGATTCCGGAGGAGTTGCTTCCGGTCCCATGACCGCAACTTTTATACTGGCTTTAGCGCAAGGTGCGGCAGAGCAAATAGAGGGAGCAAATGTATTGGTCGACGGATTCGGGGTTATTGCCATGGTAGCCCTAACCCCGCTTATAACATTGCAAATACTGGGCTTGATTTTTAAGATGAAATCCAAAAAAGGAGGATTGGACAAAGATGCAAATCAATTCTGAAAGTACTGAAGTTGAGCTTCTTTGTGTAATTGTTAACTTTGGGTTGGGAAGTAAGATTATGAAAACATCGAAACAAACAGGCATGCGTGGAGGCACAATTTTCTTGGGCAAAGGCACCGTTAGCAACCGCATACTTGAATTCTTCGATTTAAGCGATATCAGAAAGGAAATCGTGTTAATGCTGGGCGAGAAAGAAACCGTTGACAATACACTGGAAGAATTAAATAAAAAATTCCATTTTGACAAACCAAACCATGGAATAGCTTTCAGTACTTCTGTTATAGATATTATAGGTACCAAATCCATAGATAGCAACAATATTAACATAGAAAAGCGAGGTGCGGAAAAAACAATGTATAATGCTGTTTTTGTGGTTGTCGATAAAGGCAAGGCAGAAGCCGTTATTGATGCAGCAAAAGAAGCCGGAGCAAGAGGAGGAACCATCATTAATGGAAGAGGCTCAGGTATACATGAAACAAGCAAACTTTTCTCAATGGATATAGAACCGGAAAAAGAAATCGTATTAATACTTGCAGAAGAAAAGATAACATCGCTGATAACTGCTTCCATCCGTGAAAAACTCGAGATTGACAAACCGGGTAACGGAATCATTTTTGTTCAGAGCGTAAATCAAACTTACGGCTTGCGATGATTAATACCATATTCTCTTTGTATTATTGTATTCTTATTATTGTTATTTAACGGAAAACTTTGACAATTGTAATTGCTGGAAAGCCCATACTTAAAAAAGCTGTTGCAATAATCTGCATCAGCTTTTTTATTTGGCCTCTTGGAATGAAATGAAAGAGGCCAAAGCGAAGGGATTCGAAGTCCCGAGCTTTTATTAGTATGGGACAAATATTATTCAAATTCAATCTTAGTTTTTCTTTGGGTTTTCAAATTTTTTCAATGTGTTGGCAGCAAAATCCCGTCCGCCGATTCCGAACGCAATTGCAAATGCCAATGCAATAGCTCCCAATACAATAATAAAGGCTGCATTAACAATTGTGGTGGCAATACCCAGCTGAATCAGTACCATAAATACCGCAACAACAATAATTGCCGTCTTTGCAATCATAGAAGTCAATTTGGCATCGGGATATTTGTTCTGTATAAAGCCTCCAACCCATGATGATATAAGCAAAGCAATGCCCAATATTATAACCGAACTGATAACCATCGGAAGATAAGCAATTATTGCTCCTCCTACATTTCTGAATACTTCGAGATTAATGACATTTGTTGCTTCAACAACAAACAAAAGTATTATAATGTATTTTACAAATTCTCCAATGGCCTTTGAAAGAGAAAAATCCTTCAATTTTGAGTTGTCTGACGGTACTATTTTCTTCCATAGTGAGTCGGTACCAAACCCTGATAAAATTTGTGCCAGCAGCTTTCCAATTATTTTAGCTACTATTGTTCCTATTACAACCAACGCAATAGCAACGAAAATGTTCGGAAGCATCTGAAACATTGAGTTGAGCATAGCCATGGCAGGATTGGAGATTGCGGTTATATTTAGGGCTTGCAGAGCTGCAATAATAACCGGAATTAAGATAATAACATAAATTATATATGAAATAACCGACGATATCGTAGCATTCTCGGAAGTAGATATTCCGGCTTTTTCCTGTAACTTGTCAACATTAAGCTTTTTTAGAATCGGAGTTATTAACTGTCTCACAATTTTAGCCACAAGACTGCCAATCATCAGAATAATAATGGCCGCAATAATATTGGGAATATAGTTTAAGAACTGGGTAACCAGCATTGTTATAGGAGTGGAAACATTGTCGATTCCCAACTTTTCCAATACTGCGGGAAGAAACATAAGAAATACTATAACAAAAACCAATTTCCCGATAAAATCCAGTGAACTTCCGGTTATTTCATCCACTATACCCAATTTATCAATGCGCTTGTCAACATTCAATAACTTCAGTCCTTTTACAACCAATGATTTGGCGATCAATGCAACCACATAGGCAAGAACCAGCAGCAGTACCGCATGAATCACCGAAGGGACTCCGGACAGGAAAGATTCAATCATGTTAAAAAAATACCTCATTATTCTACCACCTCTCCATTCTTTTTATTTATTATTTTTATAGTACCACCTAATACTAAAAATATTTAACGATTCAATCACGATATCGAAAAAAGACTGTTTGTATTCATAACTTGTCAAATCTTTTTATTCTTTTCGGTAAATTTATTAAACTTCTTTATAAACTTTATTAAAATGAAAGGATAAACTAATTCAAAAACACAATGAAAATGATAAAGGACTACTGCATTTTTGCAATAGTCCCAATAAATCAGCTCTTTTTTTCGAATATTCCCTGCCCTCCTCAAAGCATCTTCAATCAATATATACTCAAGATGCGGCAAGGAGCTCTTCTTTTATTGACACTTCCCTTTTTATCATGCCGTAGACAGTAATGTATAATACTATTGATATTGCAATAGTAATCAAATCGGCTACCGGCTGAGCCCAAATAACTCCGTCCAATCCAAAGAATCTTTTTCCGATTATAAGGGCAGGAATAAATGCAAGACCTTGACGGCATATTGATAAAACCAAGGCCGGTATTGCCTTCCCTATTGCCTGGAACGTATTCATAAAAATAAACTGAATACCCAGAATAGGAATAGGTATAATAAAAATCTTAAAGAACAATGAACCCATTTCAATAATTTCCGAATTTTTAATAAACATTCCTACCAAGGGTTCTGCCGCAAAAAAGAATACCAATGTAGTAACAGTTCCGAATATCACGGAACAGGCAGTAGAAAACTTAATCGCACCGTTCATTCGTTTATAATTCTTTGCAGCATAGTTATAGCCAATAAAGGGTTGTATCCCCTGGGAAAGACCGATCATCACCATAACAGGGAGCGAATTTATTCTATGGGGTATACCGATAGAAGAAACAACAATTTCCCCAAAATCGGAAGCAAAATTATTGAAAATCAAATTCGCTACACTAAACAACATATTATTTACAAAAACCGGAATGCCTATCACCAAAATATTGAATATTATATCCCCTGTCATTTTAAACTTTTTCAAAGCTATGGACAAAACAGTGGTTTTCTTCGTCAAATAGTAAATATAATAAACAACAGAGCATATATTTCCGATAACGGTAGCCACCGCTGCTCCCACAACTCCCATTCCCATGCTCAAAATCATTATGGGGTCCAATATGATATTCACAACTGTCCCGATCATCATTCCTACCATAGCACTACGGGCCGCACCCTCGGCACGAATAATTTGCCCAAGAGCTTGCTGAAGGCAAATAAAAGGCGTACCTATCGAAACAATGATCATGTAACTTCTTGCAAAATCATAAGTATTTTCGGTACTTCCGGATAAAATCAATACTCCGTCCATAAACAACAGTAACAATAATCCAATAACAATACCGACAAAAATGCAGGCATAAAAACAGAAGGATGAAACACTTTTAACCTTTTCATGCTCCTTTAAGCCCAACAACCGGGATATATAAGAACCGCCGCCTATGCCGAAAATATTGCCGAAAGCCATTAGAATCATAAATACCGGAAAAATAAGCACCACCGATGCCATCTGATTGGGGTCGTTGGTTTTGCCCACAAAAAAGGTATCCGCCATGTTATAAAAAACAGTAACAAGCATACCCAAAATTGTGGGTAATGCCAATGTCATAACTGCTTTGGGTACGGAGTATTTTTCAAACAATTCTTCTTTCATTACAACTTTCCTTTCATAATATAAAATTTGGATCGCCCGCTTTATTGTTTTACTTCGGGTATTATAATAAAATTATTATAAGACACAAATCATATTTCCTTATTTTTAAGGGTCATTAAATAAAAATTTAACACAGGGTAAACATAAAATCAATAGGACCGGCAAAACTGTTTTAAGAAAATCTTTTGTGGGTATACCTATTATATAGATTATTGAGGAGGATTGTCATGGAAGGTAATGAGAACAAATTTAAAAAATATGCGCCGAAGATTGTTATACCGATACTGATTGTTATAGCTATCGGTGCAATATTTGTTTTAAAAGCGAGGCAGCAACAGGATATAAACGGTAAGGGAGGATCCGTCACCGATAATATAGGCGGTAATACTGAAGAACCCGATAACAATTCTTCGGATTTTGCCCTTCATGTAGAGGATGTATTAGACCTTGACAAACTAAAGTCCTATGGGCTGCCAATCATGATTGACTTCGGAGCCGACTATTGCCCTCCTTGCAGAGAAATGAAGCCCACAATAGAGAAGCTTAACAAAGAACTTAAGGAAAAAGCAATCATAAAATACGTGGACGTGGAAAAATTGCCGAAAGTAACACAGGACTATCCCATCCGGGTAATCCCCACCCAGGTTTTTTACGATAAGGACGGCAAACCTTTTAAACCTGCCGATCCCAATGCCTTAGGTATGTATATGTATTCACACCGGGAAACAAATGAACATTTGTTTACGGTTCATGAAGGACTTATGACTGAAGAGAAAATTCTTTTGGTTCTTAGGGAAATGGGGATGGAAGAATGATAAACCCGTGGCTGGAATCATTATCAAAACTTATATCGGAAAGCCTTTGGTTGGCACCGGTTTTGGCACTTATGGCAGGAATATTGACCTCCGTTACCCCCTGTTCCCTTTCGACCCTTCCTCTTATAATAGGATATGTCGGCGGAACGGGAAACGATAATCCCAAAAAAGCCTTCAGATTGTCACTGGTTTTTGCTTCCGGCATGGCCATAACTTTTACGGCTTTGGGCACGGCGGCATCGCTGCTGGGTAGACTTATCGGGACATCCGGCCGTTGGTGGTATATTGCCCTGGGAGTCTTAATGGTATTGATGGCACTCCAAACCTGGGAGATATATAACTTTATCCCTTCCACATATCTTACAGGCAAATCGACAAAAAAAGGTTATATCGGAGCATTAATTGCCGGAATATTGGGAGGATTGTTTTCGTCCCCCTGTGCAACACCGGTATTGGTGGTTCTTCTGGGCATTGTCGCAAAGAAAGGCAGTATAGCATGGGGTGTTTTGCTACTACTGCTCTATTCCATCGGTAACAGTGTGCTCATATTGATAACCGGAACTTCCGTCGCCTTTATCAAAAGAATAACTTCCGGCAGCAAATACGGCACTTTCAGCAAAATACTCAAAATAGTGATGGGAAGCCTAATATTGCTGATTGGGTTTTATATGTTCTATTTAGGCTTTTAATATAATAAAAGTTAAAAACCAGGATTTTTTAAGACAAAGAGCCTGCAAATACTCCCCGGCGCTGAGAAAAACTGCTTTCACACAGATATGCCCTTCTCTACTCCGTTGTATTAACAGGCTCTTCTTAGAATGTTTTAGGTCATTTTATACCGTGTCAATCCTTTAATTTTTGCTTAATTCAAACTCAATTACCGTTGTAAACTGGCTTTCTTCAATAACTTGACTCTCATCCTCCGGTACAACCAAAATATCGATTTTGGCTTTAAACTTACCCGATGTTAACTTGTTTCCTTCTTTATCTGTCATATCCCATGCATCCTGCCACTTTAAAGATTCGCCGGGATTTATGGTCTCTGTCACAAGTGCCAGTGTAAAGAATTTTCCGTCGGAATATCTGTATACCTCTTCACCTTTTTCATCGGTAATTGTCAGTTCAAACTGCTGTCCGGAGCCAAGCATTACATCTTTTGGCTCAGAATAGTTGTTAACCAATTCAAAATCAAATACCACCTTGCCATCCTTTATTTCATAGCTGCCCCGGGTTTCAAACCTTTCCTCCGCTACGGTCTCAACGTCAGGCTTTTTCTCTTCTGCAATAGCCTCAGCGGTATTAAATATCAGTGCTGCCAATTCACCATATGTAACATCGGCTTTCGGGTCAAAAATTCCATCTCCTCTACCCTTTGCTATGTCATTCATATACGCCAAAGTTACCGATTGGTTATACTTTGGGTCAATTTTTTCAGTATCGGAATAAATAATCATTTTAATTGTTGCAATATTATCCAAATCCTTTCCCGTCTTGTCTGCCCATAATTTGATAAGCTCATGAACAACGGCTTCTCTGGTCATTGAGTCCGGTGTTGTGTTGTACTCTGCATCAAACACAATTTTTACAATATTCAGATAGTCTTCAGCTTTAATCGCCGCATTAAGGTCCTTGCCGCTAAACAGCGATTCGATATTATAGTCCTTTGACAATTGGTCTATGAACATTTGAGACCAATGCATCCGCAAGGAAATGGGAATAACTGGATTATCATCAGCAGATATCGGCCGAACCTCTATTGTCTGTCCGAAAGCCGGAACTATCAAAGCTGAAGATAATGCGACGGATATAATAGTACATCCGATTAATTTTTTTCTCATAAAAGATCCTCTCCATTCATTTTGTAATTGTTTATTATTATAGACGTCAAAAGAGTTAAATAAGTTCCTTTATATTCGATTTTCGTTTACATAAAAATATAAGCCAAAATTATATACTTCTATAAGCATATAAGCAATGTACCTTAGAATAATCGGTCCCAATAACGGAAGGTATCCTAATTCTTCTTCAAAGGATATTTAACATGCGTTTTTTAATGTGGTATAATAAATTTTATAAAATTTAACATAATTGGGGGGTCATAAATGAAAAAGAAAAGCATCATTAATATCAAAGTATTGTTGTCGTTTTTTATTATTTTGTCAATTCTTTGCTCCGGCGTACCGGTTTGGGCCGACGAATCGGAAGACTATACGGCTTCTGAATATATTTTAGATGCTTACATGGCTATCGATGAAGAAAACTATGACTTGGCTTTGGATTATTGCAACAAGGCTATAAGCATTTCTCCGAAGCCGGAATATTATACTTTGAAAGCCAGCATATATGAATATCAGGACAAATATGATGAAGCATTGAATGTTTTGGATGAATTAATATCTATTTCATCGGACTATGGGATGGCATACATTGAAAAAGCAAATATATACTTAAAGCTCAAAAAGACAGATGAAATGCTCAAGTGTTTGGACGAAGGAATTGCTGCCAATCCCAATTACATTACTTTATATTTACATAAAGCACAATATTTTGTTGAAATCAAAAAAAATACCGATGCTGTGGAATGCTATAAGCTCGGTATAAAAAACAACCCCAATAATCTTCATCTGCACGTACTTTTAAGCTACCAGTTGCTTGGATTGGGAAAAGACCGTGAAGCCTTTGATTGCCTCAATAAAATAATAGAAATCAACCCAAACACCGATTTGGCATATTATAATCTTGCTTGTCTGTACTCCAAAGAAGGCAATGTTGAAAAATCTCTTCAAAACCTTAAAAAGGCGGTTCATCTTTCTCCAAATATAAAGGCTCTTGCGTTGGAGGACCCGGACTTTGATAACGTCAGAGCTTTAGACGGTTTTAAAGCCTTAACGGGTGTTGGAGTTTACGTGGACGGTAAAGCATTGGAATTCGACGTTCCGCCGACTATTGAGGAAGGTAGGGTTCTTCTTCCTTTGAGAGTGGTATTTGAAACTTTAGGAGCATCTATTGAATGGATCGATTCCACAAAAACGGTAATTGCAAAAAAAGATGATATAACGCTTTCACTGCAAATAGGATCAAATAAAGCTACCTTAAACGGAATCGAAGTAAGTCTTGACGTACCTGCGAAAATAGTCAACGGAAGAACCCTTGTACCGGTAAGGTTTGTATCGGAATCCTTCAAAGCTGATGTGAAATGGAATCCGGATACAAAAACCGTTTATGTCAGTTCTTTAGAAACAAATATAAACAACACAGGCCTCTCAGAGCAAGCTATTGTGGAAAAATTGGATTCTTCCGTCGATATACTGTCGATAGACGGTTTATTCCCTCAACCGTACGGCCTTGGACCGAAGGATGCAATGATACTTGTTGTTGCCAAGAGCGAAGAAGACTTGAATTTATTCAGGGCTTTGAGCAAAAAACAAAAAATAGAGTATTTGAACAACAAAGTGCAGGAAAACTACGGATCGGTTTTAGGGTGCGATACCATCGAGGCATCTTTCATTTATGACGGTAAAATGTATTACAGCGTTATAACAGCATATGAGGTTAATCCGGAAATTCTTACATTGGAATCCTTCAAGTTGGGTTTGCCCTTCAATGTCATTGTACAGGATGAGAGAAATTTCACTTATAGGTATTATTACGAGAAATAGTGTATTAAAGAGTATTAAAAGCTATTGCGATATATCTTTCGCAATGGCTTTTTTGCTTTTCATGTTTTTAAAAAGGAGCATAAGATAAGGAGCTCTGTTTTTGTATTACAGAGCCCCCTGTTTAAAATATTTCAATTTCCTTCATTTAGATGGATGGTAATATCAAATTCACCAATCGGAGTTGAAAGAGGTAACAGCAGTGCCTTTCCGTTTCCCACAGGTAAAGCCTTGTATTCGCCAAGAAAAATTCGTGGAGGTGCAATATCGCAAGTATAGTTGTGCTGTGACAAAAGGGTCAATGCATTTCCCCCGATAATATTTGCCACTTCACCCAGCGCAGAAGATGCAAAGTTGTCAATCTTATCCATCTCCATACCGGACATGATTTTTACCATTTCCAAAGTCATGTTTTTAGGGAAGCTAAAGAGAATTGTACCCTTTAAATCTCCCACAACTGCCAGTTCAACATTGGCATCCTTATTGCTTCCCAAATCCTGCACCACTTTTATTTCGCCCCTTTGAGGCTCTATATCCACCAATAACTGCAATACATCCTTTGTTGCTTTATAAAATGAATTAACATATTCTACTTTCATTAGGCTTGACCCCCTTTACTTTTCACATATTCTCCGATTTTCTGATCCATATTCCCGACATGCATAATCAGCCAAGCCATTAGTTTTCCGCCGAATTCCTGTATCTTTTCCTCTGTGAAGCCCTCTTCTTCAAAAATCTTGACGTAATTGTCAATGCCTTGCTTAAACTTCGCATGGGCATCCTTATGTTCTTCAATTTGAGGATAACCGATTTGCTCCTGATATGCTTCCTCATCATTGAAATGAACAATTACGTAATCTTTCATAAATAACATTGTTTCCTTAACTTTATCCAGCTTAGCTTCCCAGTTTACTTCATTTCGTATTGTCTGATTAAAATTCGATACCCGTCTGAATAGCTCCTCATGCTGTTGATCAATAGCTTCTACACCAATTTTGTACTTGTCCTTCCACATCATATTAATCCCTCACTTCCTGCGTATTTTTTATAACAATAATATAACTGCCTCTGCAATCTTAAGGTGTTTTCCAACAGGCTTTATAGTTCTATAATTCCTATTGAAATTATAAAAAATAATAAAGTATGTAATTATCCTTATTGTTTTAATTTTCGGTAATATTACTCAACTTCTTAATAGTTAATCCGGTACAGGATCAACTTTATCTTTTTTTGCAAAACAAAAATCTATTGAGCGCATATTAACAAATGACTCTATACGCCCAATAGATTTTCAAAAGGGTTATCTTTTTTGAATTATATTTTAATACAGATATTTCTGTAACAGCAATCAACACATTTGCTTTTCTGTTTTGTTGCTTCGGGATAATAACCGTCCAGTACTCTTCGGTATTCCTCTATATAATCTCTGATCTTCTCTTTGTCTTCTTTTGATATTTCCAATTCCACCAAGCGGTTTGCTTCTCTGCAATAAACTATAAATCCCTTCCGAACATCTTTTTGGAAAACCTCTTCAATCATTAAAGCATACATGATCAATTGATTTTTATATGTTTTAAAAAGCCTCTCGTTATATAAGGCATATTTATAATCCAAAGGTGCCATTGTTCCGTCCTCAAGGATATGGACTTCATCTGGATTTCCCCGTATTCCGTACTTTTCGGATACCAGGTTTATTGATATCATTTTTTTACAAGAACCGATTTTCTTAGGCAAGTATTCCTTGTTTTGACTTCCTCTTTTTTCGTGGATTTCCCTTCCCATCATAACTTTGAAACGCTTCTCCTCATTTTGACCGATTCCAAGGCATTTCATGTAATATATAAACCTCTTGCAATATAAAAATTCAATCATATCCGAAGGAGTTATATAATATTGATTCTCATTAAAAAAACTTTGAGATGATTTCATCAGTTACCAACTCCTTATCAAAGGCTTGTCCCAACAACCCTGCCATGTTAAGTTCAGCCTTGCTCATGGTAAACACATAAACCGAATCACTTTCGCCGTCTATTATGCTATCGAGCTCCAATTTCAACTCATCAAATTTATTGCTTTCCAAATCTCCTAGAAAAACACTTTTTTGAACACGGTAGAGCCCGACGTTTTTACACTTCTTTATGACTTTATTCCGGGTTTTGTCGGAAACAATATCATAAATTACCCATGTCAACATTTTAAATCCTCCTTCAGTATTCTGTTGGCAATCTGATGACAGTCATACTGAATAATATTGGCAAATTCTATTCTTCTTCCCCTGTAATTCATTTTCACTTTCAATTCTTTATCGTACTCGCCTATTAAAAGCTGTTTTCCCTGCTTGTTGAGATAATACCCCTCTTCTATTCTGTCAAAAAAATCTTCCTGTACCTTCTTTGTACTGAAAAGCCGAAACACTATTTCATCCATATAACCTCTGTACATCTCCACCATATCGTATACCAGAGCTTTTTTATTATAGTTGTCGGTATGTAAAATACCTATATAGGGATCCAGTCCGGCAATAATACAGGCTTTTTCGACGCTGGAGTATAAAATTCCATAGGCATAGTTCAGCATACAATTGAACGGATCCAGTGCGGGATTTCTGCTTCTCGATTCAAAGGCATATTTTTCTGGCATTAGCTTTCCAAGGGTTTCAAAGTATATTCTTCCAGCAGTTCCTTCGTATCCGAGCAATGAGTTTCGAACATTATTTACTGTCTCATCATTTCTAATAGATAAAATGTTTTTCTTTTGAGTTTCCAGCTTTTGAACGGTTTCCTTTATCAATTCCCGTCTTTCTTCATCTCTTCGGTTAACCGCCAGTTTGTTCAATACTCTAATCTGATTGTCCATCTTTTCCGCAAGCCATTCTTTAATAAGCTGCAAACCAAAGGGAATATCTTGAAGGAAGAGCTGTTTTCTTCTTATGGTGGTAATACTGCCAAGTTTAGAATGCCAAACACGTCCCATCGGTTGTCCGGTACTTTTGAGGAATATAATGTCAATGTTATTTTCGAGGGCAAGCTCAATTGCATCTGTAGTAATGGCTGCATGAGTTGCAATCATAATCTGATCAACTTTTACAGCCGCAATTTCTTGCTTTTCATCATCATTCTGAATTTGGAAGCATTCTCCTCTTTTGCAAAGGTAAAGACCAGGAGTGTTCAAAATTAGCTTCATTTTGCACCTCCTTAATGGTAGTTTCACCTTGTTTTTCTGGAAGTTATTCTGCAACTATACTGTAGGGGCGATGTGGACACGCCTATGAGAAGTTTCAATCCTTGTTTTTCTGGAAGTTCCACTGCAACGGAAAGAAATAAGTGAAGAAAATCTGATGGAATTAAGTTTCAATCCTTGTTTTTCTGGAAGTTCCACTGCAACCAGAATCGCTCATACGTCAAGCAATAGCTGAAGGATGGGGTTTCAATCCTTGTTTTTCTGGAAGTTCCACTGCAACTTTCATCTTCTTTTTGTTTCACCTGTCCTATTGTATGTTTCAATCCTTGTTTTTCTGGAAGTTCCACTGCAACAAAGCCCCGGGTTAATTCTGGGGCTTGACATTCGTTGTTTCAATCCTTGTTTTTCTGGAAGTTCCACTGCAACAATTGAAGACATAACGGCATATCGAAAGCATAAGGCGTTTCAATCCTTGTTTTTCTGGAAGTTCCACTGCAACTTTTACATAAATATCAAATCTCGCCTGCTGGGCAGGTTTCAATCCTTGTTTTTCTGGAAGTTCCACTGCAACCATGTCTATTTTTTGGTAATTGAAAGTTCCTATATTGTTTCAATCCTTGTTTTTCTGGAAGTTCCACTGCAACCTATAAGGGGATTTATTATCCCCTTATAAGAATATAAAAGTTTCAATCCTTGTTTTTCTGGAAGTTCCACTGCAACCTCAGAGTTTCTATCCTACAGTGATAGAAACTCTCGTTTCAATCCTTGTTTTTCTGGAAGTTCCACTGCAACAATGGAATTAAGATTAGTCACTGTAAAGAAAACAAGTTTCAATCCTTGTTTTTCTGGAAGTTCCACTGCAACGACAAAATAAGGAATCACTCAAACCCCTAGATGTTATGTTTCAATCCTTGTTTTTCTGGAAGTTCCACTGCAACTCTCACGCCGCCAACGCGGATTTTTTTTATTTTTATGTTTCAATCCTTGTTTTTCTGGAAGTTCCACTGCAACCGCTTAAACCTCTCTGCATCCGAGTTTCCATCGCTGTTTCAATCCTTGTTTTTCTGGAAGTTCCACTGCAACACAGGGACGGAGAAAATTGGCACATGCACGGATTGAGTTTCAATCCTTATTTTTCTGGAAGTTCCACTGCAACTGAAACAACTCCAATAACAATATATGGTAAAATTTGTCGTTTCAATCCTTGTTTTTCTGGAAGTTCCACTGCAACCTGGAGTTATTCCTGAAAACATACCACCATCATCCATAAGTTTCAATCCTTGTTTTTCTGGAAGTTCCACTGCAACCTGCCAGCGCTCCGTTGACCTGGACATCAAACAACTGTTTCAATCCTTGTTTTTCTGGAAGTTCCACTGCAACTGGGTTTCGCGACTCTAGTATAAACTTGCGAACTTGGTTTCAATCCTTGTTTTTCTGGAAGTTCCACTGCAACCTGATAATTGGCGCGAAGATATGAACCGCATGTTCAAGTTTCAATCCTTGTTTTTCTGGAAGTTCCACTGCAACTCGATACAATTTCCAGTCGTGATACCGATTATACTATATGTTTCAATCCTTGTTTTTCTGGAAGTTCCACTGCAACTTAAGATGCTTTATTTGTTTTAATTCCTTCTTGGTCAGTTTCAATCCTTGTTTTTCTGGAAGTTCCACTGCAACTAGCTATCAGACCCACAATCCATATCACCACTTACAGTGTTTCAATCCTTGTTTTTCTGGAAGTTCCACTGCAACCATATTTTTTAATAATTCTTCTTCATTAATAATACTGTTTCAATCCTTGTTTTTCTGGAAGTTCCACTGCAACAAAAGGTTCGTTGATGGGAGGTGCGAATAATGTTGGGTTTCAATCCTTGTTTTTCTGGAAGTTCCACTGCAACTATATTCGATCCAGCTATTTATAACTTCATACATTTGTTTCAATCCTTGTTTTTCTGGAAGTTCCACTGCAACCCGGAAATCGACGCACCGGAAACCGCTGACACCCAGGTGTTTCAATCCTTGTTTTTCTGGAAGTTCCACTGCAACATGGATAGAATTCGCAGTACATGGGGAAGCCAGATAATGTTTCAATCCTTGTTTTTCTGGAAGTTCCACTGCAACAAGATATTTTCCGGAAAGAGCTTGAACCTTATAGGGAGTTTCAATCCTTGTTTTTCTGGAAGTTCCACTGCAACTTTGACAATGATAAACTTTCAAGTATAGCAGGTGCGTTTCAATCCTTGTTTTTCTGGAAGTTCCACTGCAACCTGATAACCGAATTGCAAAAGCTACTGGTTATGCGTTTCAATCCTTGTTTTTCTGGAAGTTCCACTGCAACGCGATATCTTCATCATGTCCTGAATAACCACCTGCAAGGTTTCAATCCTTGTTTTTCTGGAAGTTCCACTGCAACTTTTCAGCGTTTGTCGCTTAGGGGTTCTGTACTGAAGTTTCAATCCTTGTTTTTCTGGAAGTTCCACTGCAACTACAGGTAACGCTACAGACTTTGAGTTAATACCAGAGTTTCAATCCTTGTTTTTCTGGAAGTTCCACTGCAACATATCTACGACTTTATAGTTGCTCAAACCAATTTGAGTTTCAATCCTTGTTTTTCTGGAAGTTCCACTGCAACCTCCAAGCTTTAAGACATCCATTTCGAAAGTATAAGAGTTTCAATCCTTGTTTTTCTGGAAGTTCCACTGCAACCAAAGCGTGTACGACCAGATAATAAGCATTTTAAAGAGTTTCAATCCTTGTTTTTCTGGAAGTTCCACTGCAACTCAACACCGTAAACATCTTTGTGTAGCGCATTGTTAGTTTCAATCCTTGTTTTTCTGGAAGTTCCACTGCAACCTACAAACCAGACGATGAACTCTTTATATTTTTGTTTGTTTCAATCCTTGTTTTTCTGGAAGTTCCACTGCAACCTCTATAACTTCAGAAACCATTTCAGGTATTCTTTTTAGTTTCAATCCTTGTTTTTCTGGAAGTTCCACTGCAACGACATGTTCATCTATTATGTTTTCGTATTCATTTTGTTTCAATCCTTGTTTTTCTGGAAGTTCCACTGCAACAAGAACATGTTGAAAATGAAATAGTAGCTAATCATGGTTTCAATCCTTGTTTTTCTGGAAGTTCCACTGCAACCAATTTGTGGGCAGCGCGTGCGGATATAGAACTGTAAGTTTCAATCCTTGTTTTTCTGGAAGTTCCACTGCAACTCATTTAGCTCTCAACAATATAGCGTTAGCATTGTTGTTTCAATCCTTGTTTTTCTGGAAGTTCCACTGCAACCTAAATTTTTATTTAATTCAATCCAAATGTTTTTAGTTTCAATCCTTGTTTTTCTGGAAGTTCCACTGCAACATTATTATCCTTATTGGTTTGTGGCCGATAAGGGGTTTCAATCCTTGTTTTTCTGGAAGTTCCACTGCAACACTAAAACCATTCTTACCATTACCACGGCCCATTTCAAGTTTCAATCCTTGTTTTTCTGGAAGTTCCACTGCAACTCAAATACAATACCAGTAACGCTAAAACCAAGGACGGGTTTCAATCCTTGTTTTTCTGGAAGTTCCACTGCAACTAGGTTTGATACTTATAATACTTTTCGGGCTCTATGGCGTTTCAATCCTTGTTTTTCTGGAAGTTCCACTGCAACAAGAACTGGAGAAAATCCCGGTTAGGATTGATGAGGTGTTTCAATCCTTGTTTTTCTGGAAGTTCCACTGCAACTCTGCTATTTTCTCATCTATACTCATATCGCTTGTAAGTTTCAATCCTTGTTTTTCTGGAAGTTCCACTGCAACTCATCGCCCAGTATTAAATTAAGCGTCAATTCTTCGTTTCAATCCTTGTTTTTCTGGAAGTTCCACTGCAACATAACACAAATCGAGAAGAAAATCAAGATGTTCAAGTTTCAATCCTTGTTTTTCTGGAAGTTCCACTGCAACTAAATAATGGAAAGTCAATTATTATATATAATTATGAGTTTCAATCCTTGTTTTTCTGGAAGTTCCACTGCAACTGAGATTGCTCCGTTGACCTGGACATCGAACAGCTGTTTCAATCCTTGTTTTTCTGGAAGTTCCACTGCAACGTCTTTATCCATTCTTCTATCTCAGAAACCTTAAGCGTTTCAATCCTTGTTTTTCTGGAAGTTCCACTGCAACACAAATTGAAGCGAGTCGTGAGGCAAGGCTTTGGATGTTTCAATCCTTGTTTTTCTGGAAGTTCCACTGCAACTGACCTTCCGCCGACAAGGTGCATTATTTGTTGGGAGTTTCAATCCTTGTTTTTCTGGAAGTTCCACTGCAACTAATATAATTTCAAAACTAAAATTAAGGAATTATGCTCGTTTCAATCCTTGTTTTTCTGGAAGTTCCACTGCAACAAAGACAAAGCTCCTCATTCCAATCTCTTTTATATAGTTTCAATCCTTGTTTTTCTGGAAGTTCCACTGCAACCATTTCTCTTCAGCTACAATTATCTGTATGTCAGATGAGTTTCAATCCTTGTTTTTCTGGAAGTTCCACTGCAACAGCCCTCTTGCTCCAAATCGCTAACCTTCTTAAAAAGTTTCAATCCTTGTTTTTCTGGAAGTTCCACTGCAACCCTACCATCGCAGATGTGAAAGAAAAAATGGCAATGATGTTTCAATCCTTGTTTTTCTGGAAGTTCCACTGCAACTTATTACCCTCCCGGGATGAATATATACAGGAAGTCGAAGGGTAGTTTCAATCCTTGTTTTTCTGGAAGTTCCACTGCAACCGAAAAAACTTGCCAAAACCTACTTAGTACTGTAAAGTTTCAATCCTTGTTTTTCTGGAAGTTCCACTGCAACTCCTCGCCTCTTCCTTCGTATTCCTCGGAAGAGAGTTTCAATCCTTGTTTTTCTGGAAGTTCCACTGCAACTCTTTTAGCACTGGTTTTCGTGCTATTGGTCGTGATATGTTTCAATCCTTGTTTTTCTGGAAGTTCCACTGCAACTCAACACTTTTTGCAAAATTTTTTATTAAGACTTCAAGTTTCAATCCTTGTTTTTCTGGAAGTTCCACTGCAACTTCTTATCCTCCATGTTTCCTATTAAAAAAACTTCTGTTTCAATCCTTGTTTTTCTGGAAGTTCCACTGCAACCCATGAAAACACCTCCTTTGCTCGTTATTATTTTATAGTTTCAATCCTTGTTTTTCTGGAAGTTCCACTGCAACAGGATTTTCCAGCCTTAAAAATCCTATCCCATGCCAGGTTTCAATCCTTGTTTTTCTGGAAGTTCCACTGCAACCTGAGATATAGTCAACGTCATAATTATATCTGTATTGTTTCAATCCTTGTTTTTCTGGAAGTTCCACTGCAACAATTAAGCATAACAACTCATAATCAATATTGATAATAGTTTCAATCCTTGTTTTTCTGGAAGTTCCACTGCAACTAGTCAACTAAGGCTTTTACAAGCCTCCGTTTCTAGTTTCAATCCTTGTTTTTCTGGAAGTTCCACTGCAACTAGTCAGACCAGCATCCCATCCGCCAAAAATACTTGACAGTTTCAATCCTTGTTTTTCTGGAAGTTCCACTGCAACGCTACAAGAAGTTACAATAGCCCCGACAGGCAACAGTTTCAATCCTTGTTTTTCTGGAAGTTCCACTGCAACGTGATATACTGTAGTAAACAGCAACGGAAACGTTGCAAAAGTTTCAATCCTTGTTTTTCTGGAAGTTCCACTGCAACTCAGATGGAATTTGAAGAATTCATTATATTGTTTGCGTTTCAATCCTTGTTTTTCTGGAAGTTCCACTGCAACTAAATTCATCAACATATAACCCCATGAGATAATCAGGTTTCAATCCTTGTTTTTCTGGAAGTTCCACTGCAACTCGGATCACTGCTGTCATTTATTGCACACGCATAATATGGTTTCAATCCTTGTTTTTCTGGAAGTTCCACTGCAACGTTATGTCTTTAATGCCGCTGTCAATCTCATGATCGTGTTTCAATCCTTGTTTTTCTGGAAGTTCCACTGCAACCAGCAAATCTAATTGCCCATCAATCCACGCAACTGTTTTGTTTCAATCCTTGTTTTTCTGGAAGTTCCACTGCAACTGCGGCTCCACTACTGCCATATAGTCAATATCATATTGTTTCAATCCTTGTTTTTCTGGAAGTTCCACTGCAACATTGATGTTAAACCATCGATATTCATCATGTTTCTTGTGTTTCAATCCTTGTTTTTCTGGAAGTTCCACTGCAACGCTCGAGAAGGCAAAAGTTGACTTGGCCGAACTGGAGGTTTCAATCCTTGTTTTTCTGGAAGTTCCACTGCAACCGGAGATGCCGGAGAGTTGTAGGAAGTGTAAACTAAAGTTTCAATCCTTGTTTTTCTGGAAGTTCCACTGCAACCAAAAATTTCTATGATTGGGCCATCAAAAACGAATAGTTTCAATCCTTGTTTTTCTGGAAGTTCCACTGCAACTAATTCTCATAATCAACACCCCTTCCTTATTGGTTAGTGTTTCAATCCTTGTTTTTCTGGAAGTTCCACTGCAACTCTGTAACGAATTTGAATACTTCGTTACACTAACACGTTTCAATCCTTGTTTTTCTGGAAGTTCCACTGCAACAAGAGCACTCAGAAATGGAGGTAGAGGGTGATGTTGCGTTTCAATCCTTGTTTTTCTGGAAGTTCCACTGCAACTTAAATGGCAGATCGGAAACTGGAAACCTTGCGCAAGGTTTCAATCCTTGTTTTTCTGGAAGTTCCACTGCAACCATGGATCTTTATGATTTAGCCAACGTATCTATGGAGTTTCAATCCTTGTTTTTCTGGAAGTTCCACTGCAACTTAGATGTATAATTATATTATAATATCAAGGGAGGGGTGTTTCAATCCTTGTTTTTCTGGAAGTTCCACTGCAACAGCAATCGAGCTTATATTCCTTCAATTCCAATCACTATAAGCATTTCTTGACGTGATTATTTCCGATATTTTTCAATCAAAAAAATAATATTTTCAGAAAAAAATAAGAATTTTATACTTATCAACATCACCTCATAATCTATTATTTTCAATTATTTGAAGCCTATTATTTAAAAATTCTCAATAATTTTTCATCCACATTTTTACACTCATTTTTTATCCTAATTAAAACATAACATAATTGTAATTACTTTTCAATACTTTATGGATTTCATAAAACCAAACAATCATTATAGCTTTATAAACTCACATATTGAAAATAATTCATCTTTATTTATTCCTTCAATAGAACAAAGTAAATTTACAAAATCTTCAACCACTTTTTTAAATTCCATATACTTTTCCCTATCAATAAATCCGAAACCATGAGCAAAAATACTATTATTTCTTGTATCAACCTTACTTCTCAGTTTATTTATAATATCTGTCTCCTTTCCCGGCTTTTTAGTTTTGATTATCTCATCTCCGACTGCTGCAAGTATAATATATCCTGCTAAAAGACTTATTTTTTTATCTAATTCCTTCCATTCAGTTAACCCTTTTACCTTACTTATAATTTTATTGGCATTTTCGAGTAGTACATTTTCATCCTCACACAATTTAGTAAAGTCAGCATCCGATGTATCAACACCATAATTCCATAACCTTTTTTGCTCTACAATTTCAAGTATACGGTACAAAAGAAGGGATGCCATCTCGTATTTTTCCTGCTTCTCTCTTCTCATAGCATTCTGATATAAATTAGCAATCAAGAAACCTATATTGTTAAATACTTCACTTTTATCTTTAGTTGTCTCTATGCTGCAATGAATTATTTTTAATACTTCTATAGCTTTCAATTGTTTTTCCAATTTTTCAATATTTGAATTTAGAATAAAACTTTTATCTACCTTCCCTTCTGTTGCAACTATTTCACAGCATTTCGACAAATTCTCCGCTGCTCCGTTTATATCAAGGCTGTCCCAAGCATTATAAGCTCTTGAAATATACTTTAAAGCACTATACTCTTTTGTTCCCGGAACTCTTTGTTCTAATTCCTCAAATATTCTACATGCAGATACATAGTCCATATTATTAAACAGCAATATGGCTTGCTCTCTTTCCAAATCTCCGAAAACAGCATATGGATCATCAATATAATATAGTCTTTCGCTTCCCGGTTCAGGCTTTCTCAGGTCTGTAAGAAAATTACCAGCAATATAAATCAGTTTAGCACCTATAGCCGAACCTGCCATTGCACATCCGGCAGCCATCGATTTTGTGCCGCCTGTAAAATCAACATATATATTTTTAGGTCTTCCCCATCTTTCATACGCATTTTTTATTTTCCGGTATAACTGCAACGGATTTTCTGCATCCACATCAGTTGCTACATATTGGCTTGGTTTTAATTTTGTAAACTCTATTACATCATCAAGAAGATTATGTGACTTATCAGTATATAAAATCAATACTTTTTTAGGCTTTAATACAGAAATAGACAATACCAGCGGTTCATAAGATGTCCCAAGGGTAAGTACCATAGCCTCACAAGTTTCACTAACCTTGTTTGCATTTTCCTGAACGAAGTAATCAATAATAAGTGGCATTAATTCTGTTTTATAATATTCTTCAGCCAACATTCTTTGTTCATTATTACTTCTTTCCATTTCATACCACACATCTCTCTTTTCCTTCATTTTTTTATAAATGTCACTCATAAGATCTCCTTTCTATTTTAAAAGGCATAATCTAAACAATATCATTTAAGAAATATAATATTTTTCGAAATCATCAATAAACGAATCAATCTTTTTCTTGATTTTCTTCTTTGAAGGATTTTCCATCCTAAATTGTGCATGATCAAGGTCATTTCTATAATTAATTAATGCCCCAAATAATTTAACTGCATCGTTTGAAATAAAGTCTATCCTGTTCTCCAATATATGTTTTACATTTTCATCATTTTCTTTTTCATTGATTTCTTTATCACAGCATTTTTTAATGTTTATCATATAATTCAATGAATTCATTACTTTTTCAGCTATCATCCTATCAGGTTTTTCCTTCTTCCAATCAAGCCCCGAATTTATACAAACATAATTGATTATATTCTCTCTTAAAAACGTATATGCTTGCTGGTATTGTCCAAACTTTCTACACAGCTTAACACATTCTAATATATTTTTTATTAGGTTTTCATTCTTAAAGAAATCCACTTGATTCTCTATTCTTCCCAGTATATGAAAAAACGGCTGCATTGCAATATGTTTTTCTGTATTTAATGCTTTAATTTCACATAAAACCTGATATAATTTTTCTCCATCATCTAAAACTGATTTACCTCTAACAAGTTTCAAATCTGTATAAAATTCCTTTATAAGTCTTGAACATTCACTAATAAGTCTTATCACCTCATCTGTTTCTTCTGATAAGTGCCTCAAAGTTTTTTCAACAGTGGAGCAAAACATCTCACATTCGCCTGTTGAAAGCAATTGTTCTACTCCCGAACTCCATTCTGTAATCTGATTAAATAATGTTAAATCATATATAGGTGCTCTTCCATTCTCTTTAGCATCAAATGCTCCATAAAATATTCTTTTAATATCGCATCTTTTTGTAACCTTTGCATAATTTAAAACTGACATAAAGATTATTGGTATACTTCTAAAAGAATGAGTTACATCAACATATATTTCATCATGTAATTCAATTTCATCATATACCTTTGTAAATATTTGCCATATTTCTCTATTTGTTTTTCCATCTGGTATATCAACAGCTTTATAATTAACATTTAACTTTTCCAGCTTTATTTTTAGCCCAATTTTGTCTTTTGGTTCCCAATTCACATCTTTAGCCTTTTCGGTTACAAATACTATAATTTGTAGATTGGGCTCGTTCAATAGTTCAGCAAGAGCTTCTTGAATATACTCAGTTATATATCCTTTTTCAGGTTTACCGGTAAAATAGTACTCTATCTCTTCATACTTACCATCTTTATTGCCCACACCTAAAAAAGCAAACAGTTTTTTAGCCATTAATTTCCCCCTTTCTTATCCGTTATACCCTCAATTGATTTATTTACTATCATTATCGAATTTAAAATCTTTAAGCTTGCTAAAAGCTTCTGTATTCAAATTTTCCGACTTTGTGCTATTGCTATTGTCTCGGTTCTTTCCTTGTTTATTGAAATAACCTTTATTGTTGTGTTGCTTATTCGATTTCTCATAATTCTTCCGCTCATCATGCTTTGCATTATGATTATCATACTTTCCCTTTGTTCCTTTCATTTTTGTGGATACTACATCTCCGCTTTCTTGGACTGCATCTTCCAATGTGGGTAACTCCGCTCTTTGGGCAAATTCACTTACTTTCATATATCTGCATTCTGAATTTTTCAAAACCTTTTTACTAAGTTCAAACTCTCTGTAGCTTATAATTTCATTTACACTGTTCACCTTTTTTCTGTAGTGTTCAATTATGTATTTCTTAAAGGCTTCCACATAACTGTCTGTTTTTTCTTGTCTTGGATAATCGGCAGCAAAAGAAGTGTATTTTTCTTTGATGTCTTCAACAAAAAGTCCTAAAATTCGTATCCTGCATTTACCGAATCCATAAGGTTTTCCTTTACCCAAATTAAAGTATCCTTCAGTGTCTCCTTGCTTTAATGAGTATATCAAAAGTCCCAATTCTTCATCTGTCAAATTCTCAAATTTTACTTTTCCTAAAAATTTAGTATTTTCAGCATAGCATTTCATTTTAGTGATAAGTTTTTTGTTATTACCCTGTTCTTCCATACCTTGAATATCAAGACTTTCTTTCATCCAGTAGAACTTCCGACCTCTTATTTCATAAGCTTCAGTACAATAAGATTCCAAAGTGTCTTTTCTTTGTTTAAGGTAACCTTTATACCATGACGGTTTTGGCTCTGCCAACATCATTTCATACTCTTTTGTTATCTCAGGACTTGAGTTCTCACAAACAGCGTCTAAAAACGAAAGCTTTGTTCTAAAATTTTTCCATCCAAACATAGCATCAACAAAGTCTGTTCCGGTATAATTTTTGTGAACCTCCGGAATTCCTCCATATATATCTCCTTCTGCCGGAATTCTAAGATATGGTGTAAAACCAAAAATAAGCTTGTCACCTTCTTTTACGAAGAAAACCGGTTTTACTTCTCCTTCTTCGGGAAGTGCGTAGTATTCTTTTCCTTCATAAATTTCTTTGCTTGCAGCATTGCATTTATGTGTGTATTCCAAATCTTCTGTGTAAAGCTCCGCCAAATTTTTTGACACAATTATTTCTGTACTGTTTTTATCCTCCTCAAATATTAAATAATGGTGTCTCTTGCCATTTATATAATTTGAATTGGCAAGCATTCCTTTGAACTTTCCATTAATATCAATTTTAGCTTTCCCATTGTCAACATTATATCTTATCTCTTTAGAGTATGGCCGATAATCTTTATTTTCACTTTTACTAAGCTTTGAGCCATCTTTGTAATCCTCTTTTTTGATGTTGTCCTTATATAAATAATATATTCCTTCAACATTTAACTTTCTAAGTTCCCACTCATGAATAGATGTGTACGATTGCATCCTGTTTTCATCTTTGTTTCCTATCTTAACTGCAGGAATAATAACGTATTCTTCTCCCCTTTTACGTATATAACCGGCCTGAACTCTTTCCAGAATACTGTACCTGAAACCTTCCCTTAGACGTGGCTTTATCCCCACTGTATCGGAATACCACTTTTTTATATTAATATCTTTAGATGCAAACGTTCTGTAATAAAATCTTCTGTTTTCAATATCATTCTTTTCTTTTGGCTTATTTATCACTGATGCGAAAGAAAATATTGACGCATTATATCTTGTGAGACCACGAATTGTATTTCCCGGAATAACATACTGCCCAATAGGATTTTTAAAGAGTTCATTTTTCCCGGTATTTTCTTCTTCATCATCTTTCTCATTATTAGATTCTTTTTTACCTGCAGATATATGAAGAGGCGTTATTACCTCAATTTCATATTGAATATTCCCTGACTTCAAATTTTCATAATATCTGTCGTGCATTGAAAATTTTTCTATATCACTGCATCTATCCAAAATAAAGTCTTCTAATCCTATAAAATTATATGGTGCCTTTGATTTATATACAGCAACTTTATCATTATTGCCCATAATTCATTCCTCCTCTATATGAACTTTGAAGGTAGTGTCCTTGATATATAAGCCTGTCCATCATCATCATATTCAATATATTTTTTCACAATCAAAGCTTTAAGAGGTTCTTTTAAAATCCGCTCTTCTAAAATTTGTTCCTCCGAAATAAATTCATTATCCGGTTCTTCAATATAAATAATTCCTTTTATTCCGTCTTCCCTGTATATGTGCAAACACTTTCCTTCTTTAAAGAAAAAAGCTTCATTAACATTATCTGTATCCAATTCTACCTGTCCCTTGCCAAACTCCAAATTGTCAAAGTAGTATATAATATAGTTGTCAAATTCTTTTACCAAAGAAGTTATATTTCCGCTTTGAATTTTCTCAATTTTCATATGTCATCACCCCACGTTCATTAAACTTGATATGTAGGAATCAAAATTTTTTAAAACTTCTTTATCCGGTGACTCAAAGTCAAAAAGGAATTTTTCACCGTCATATAATTCCAAAGTATCTGCCCTGATATATCCTCTTCCTACAGCATAACCGCTTCCAATACCTAAATCTTCCTTACACAAATCTCTTAATACCAAAAGCAAAAGTCCGACCTCTTTTTTGTAATCATTTAATCCTGATGTGTTAAAAGTACACACTATTTCAACATCTCCCATAACAACCTCATCATCCGTCAATGCTCCTTGCATGACTCCTCCGGTAAAATAGTCAATCTTTATCTTGTTGTATATATTTTTCTTGGGATTTTTAATTAGCGAATCAAAACAAGTAAGCCTTGAAATATGTCCATCATCATCCTTTTTAGACTCAATACCAAAAATGCTTGTTATGATTTTCTCATCAATACAGGGAAAAGTTCTATGCAGTTTTTCAGCTCGTGACCTAATAACACCTTTTATCGAACTTCCCGGAATAATGTAATTACCCTTACTGTCTTTTATGTTAATGCCATCCGGTTCGTTTGACAAACGAATCACTTCGTCTTTTACCAGTATGGGTGTAACGGTTTTTCCTTTTATTCTAAAACGAACTTTGGAAGTCTCACGATTCACACATAATATATCTTGCGTTATTTCACTATCTTCGGTTTCTCTTAATAAATACTTCAACAAGTCATTGATATTGGTAAAATCAAATACACTTTTTGATATTGAGTCTACTTTAAATCTTCCATAACCTACCATCTTATTGCTGCCTAATGAAATATCTCCTATCGATAAAGCTCTCAGTAAATCTTCAAATTTTCTTTGCTTTTCTTCAAACTTCCCCGCATCATCTTCATAATTATTTAACTCAAATATAAACTGAAAGCTCAGTCCTTCATTTAAAAACTGTCTTTTAAACTTCTTACCGGATTTTTTAGCATCACCAGCAGATTCAACTGTCAGTCTTTTAGGATCCATCTTTATTCCTGGTCTTGATGATATCATCTCTTCCACACAATCATTAATAAGATAACTATCGTAAAAAACAACTTGACTCATTCCTGATTTTTTACCGCCGAATAACTCATTAAAATCTTCATCGGAGTCCATATCAATGTAATTCTGGTAATAGTTTCGAAAAGCACCGGCAACAGACGAACCCGGTATATATACTCTACCGGTAAATTCATCTATTTTTATATTATCCTCGTCATCTCTTATAGCTAAAGGTGAAACAGTTGTTGCTTTAACATTGTATCTAATGGTTTTGAGAAGTCGATTTTTATAAATCATGATATCACCTCTTTCTCTTTTATTCTTAGGCAGTATTCAAAAAAGCTTATAAAAAAGTTCATTTTTAGGTTATATAGATCTTGAGCCTTGTCAGTCTCAAAAGGATACTTGCATTCTCCTAAAGTAATTCCTTTATTAACGATATTTTCAATTTCACAAAAAATATAATTGGACTTTTCCTGCACGAAATCCTCAAGCATCTCCTGAATACTTAACCTTTCTGCTTTAGATTTTTCGAGAGCACCATAAACAGTAAAGTCATATAATTTATGCCACACAGTTTTTCCCTTTTTGCCCTTCATATGTTCAAGATATTCGTTCAAATATTTTTTAAAACTGTCTTCTGTCTGATAAAATCCATTTTGAAAAATATTAAGCAATTTTCCTATCTGACTCTGCAAACTGCCTTGAGGTGCTTTTTTATCTTTTAGCAGCTCCAGTACCATCTTTTCAATTTGAAGTTTTGTTCGGCTCTTAAAAATATTACGTAAAATTGTGTTAATAACACATTTGTCCTCATCTGTGAGTTCAATTTCATCTTTTTTTACACTTTCTTTCTTACCATATTTTGAAACAACCATATCATCTTGGATTTTACTCAATATAGCAATTTGTCCATAACCATCTTCTCTTCTTAGCCCAACACCTTCAGTTATCAATTTCTTTATTTTATTCGGATCAATCATTTCTTTAACCCTGTACTTTATTACACTTCCCTTTAACACTGCGCTGTAACAAACGGTATTTGTTCTATATAGAGTATTGTAAGATGCTGCAACTCCAAGACTGGAATACGACTCTACATATTCACATTTACCTTTAATTCCTAGCATTTCTTTAAGTTCATTTTCCGGTATATATGAATTTACTTTTCCATCATAATACAATATTGCATCTGATAAAAAGTAGATATACAAATCGTCTTTAATATCCAAATCCGATTCATACAAACAAGCTGATAAAACCTCTTTTATGTTGTTTATTCTGCATTTCCCATAACCGCTTCCTCGTGAACCTCCAAAATAAATGTAATCATTGCTCAATGTTTTTACTATGTCATCATAATACTTCTCAGGAATCCGGATATAAGACCTAAAACACTCTCCCTTTTTTACAGCTTCATATCTGAACATTTTTAATTTACCATTATCATTCAGCGTGTCTTTTTTATTGATATGAAGATTCTCAACTTTTTCAGGATTATATCCTAACAGAATCTTTTCACTATTCGTATCTTTAATTGCAAACTCATAATTATTCAAGGGAATACTGTTTTCTATTTTCTTGTTAAATGAGTGAACCACACGAATATTGTCTTTATTTGAACGTATCTCCTGCTTGTCACCGATATACCCCTGCATCATTGGTATTGCAAGGTTGTCATCTATTAAAGGATATGCATTATAAAATATTGAATTGCCGTTCAATATTTCTTTTGGGACAAAACCTTTATCTTCAATTAATCCCCAAACAACAGCACCTTTAACTACAGAACCCGGAATATATGAATAGCTGTACTCATTATTTGAATCCCGTTCAAATTTGCCAAGTTTTAAAGGCTCCAATGCCTGAATATCAAACTGTATATATTTATACATTTGATTTCACCTTCCTTTCCAAAAGCCTTATATATTCGTTGGTCACTTCTTTCTCATTAAACCAAAGCGAAACCTTGACCTCACCTTTTCCTTTAGTTTCACTAGAGCCTAAATGCCGAAGCAATGAACAAGCAGAAGCTAAAAGAACTTTATCTTCATCATCCAGCTTTTTAGGTGAGTAAATGTATGAATAAAGTACAATTCCTCTATTTATAACTCTATAATTTCTTAAAGAGTTTTTCTTCGCAATACCGGAGTTGTAATTTATGGATGTCTGTGTTTCTATATGCGTAAGGGATTCTAAGATTTCCTCAGGCTCAATATCTGAATCCTTCATATAATACTTGTAATAGTTTCGAATATTTCTTGAAATCTCGCAGTCAGAGAACTTCAATTTGTCATGACTATATTTTTCAGCCACACCAAAAAGTTCATCTTTCTTCTTCTTAAATCTTTCCGCTATTTCTTCGTATCCATCCATATCCTTTATCATGTTTACAAATAACGATGCCATTTCTCCTAACTTGCCTTTTAAAGTCTTACCGTTAATATACAAAAATCCATATTTATCGTGCAAAACATCAGTATCAACAAATCCCGGTACCGAGTTTCCGCTTCCAAAAATTGCATTCGTCAATAGCTCTATTTTCAATGTATATTCTTCCATAATTACACCTCCTCATCGCAAATCGGTATAAAATAATCTAAAGCTTCTATCGCATCAAACAAAACACACTTTCCATTTAGAAAACCACTTTTAGAATCCAAACGGTGTGTTCCAAGCACACTGTAAATCTGGTTAATTTCAATATAGGTATCAAGATGAACCTCGCCTTTTTTCATTTCTCTCAGCATTCCTTTTACTTTTCCCCTGGGTAATTTTCTTGATTTAATAACCTCTATATCTTTTCTAAAGAGAGAATAATGATTTGGTAAATTTGATTCTTTCGAAACCACTAAAGGTCTCATAGAAAGGTCTTTGCCATCAAGGGTTTTATAAACCGTATTTCTAATCTCATTCAGATTATTATTGTATTCACCTTGAACTATATGCCAGTCAATCCTGGATTCAATCAAACCTTCTTCTATACTTGCTTTTGCATTTTTGCAAAGCTCTTCGGATAATTCGTATGTTTTAAAAAATGGATACTTTTCCTTCACAATCGCTATACCAGCACAGGCTGTAATCTTTTCTCCCATAATACTATACTTTTCTAACTCTTGTAAAAAAATATAAGCACATTCCAAAGCAATTCTTGCATCAGTTATATAACAAACATCGTCACCAGCTAAAACAACTTTTCTAATTGGAATAACCGAACCGTTTAATTCCATTCCACTCTTTTCCAAATAATCATGCTTGTTTTCTATTACTCCAACCATTTTGTTAAAAGCTGTTTTAAAAGCCCGGTCAATATCTGTCGAAAACTGATTTAATGCATTTATGTACTGTTCATTTATTTCTTTTATATTTTCAGGGGTATACTTGTTTCTAAAACTTTCTCTTAAGCTACTTATCCGCTTTCCCATTCTGTTTCCGTCAATATGTGTAATAGCTATATAGCTTTTTTCATTTTTGCTTACGCCTAAATCCTTAATTTCTAAAGCAAATTGATTGGTACTTTTCTCTTTTTGATTAAACATATCAATTTTTGATTTTGATTCTCCCGAATAATAGTTTCCGCTTCGCTCTTCTTTATAGACAGCAGGTAATCTAGTGGAACTGCACTTTTTTGTCACCCCAAAGTCAATAATACGTGAATACATATCCCTTTTTGCCTTCTTTTTCCCAAGTTTTTCATATAAAGCTTTAATTTTATCGATAATGATATCTTTCTCGGAATCATATTCCAAGCTTGCAAGGAAAAACTCCAATGAAGGGAATTTCTTGAGAATAGATTTAGAATAGGCATTTGAAAAATTCTTACTATCATCTTTATTTTCAAAGTAAAAAATGCCGCTACCTCCTCCGGAGCTGATATGTTTACCGTTATATTTGTTACAAAGCTCCTGAGGGAGTTCTTGTGTTATAAATGCGATTATCTCCGATGCACCTATGTTCTCTCTTAGTCTGTTGGATTTAAAAATATAACTTTGCTTTTTGGATACCTCAATAACAGTTAGAAATCCCATTATGTCTCCTCCCTCTATTATGGTATTGTTTTTCATAGTATATCAATAACTATAAAATCTTTTTCTATACAAAACCTCTTCTAACCCTTTCCACTGTCCCAAAACCCCTTGACACCGACTTGCCCAGTCCCAGGTGGTCCGGTATCATAAAATTGGTCATAAATCCGCCTTTAAACCCAACCATCTTTCTGTCCTTATAATTAACCTCGACAGGGCGCAGCTTGATAAGTACATCGATAGGCTTGTCCACCCAATATCCCAGACCTTTCGCCATAGACAGTATGTTCCCTGTGAGAATCTTTTTTAATATTTCCGTCCTCTCCTCTGTCCCTGCATTCGAAAACCTTCCGTAGTTCTCCTGATTTAAAGCCAACCATGGAGTCAAAAACTTATATTCCACCATTCCTTCAGCTGTCCCAAGCTCCTTGGTCTTTAACACATAACCCTTTTCCAAAATGCTCATGACCTTGTCCTTCATGTCAATTTCCTTCACATCATAGAATATATCTATCAATATCTTTGAAGCTTCATTGATGGCAATAATATTCGGCACACCACCTATGGATTTATATTGTATTACCGGATAACCATAGTTGAATTTATCCTCTCCCATATGGTTATGAAGTTCAAGATACTGAGGAAACCTCCCGGCTAAATATCCCCTTATCTTTGGTACATCCCTGCTTTCGACTTTGTTTCCTTCCAGTCTTACCGTTAACATCTTAATATCCAAGCTGATACCCCCATTAAAAAATGTAGTCTTTTTCCAAGTCTCTCATAAAGCCTGTATCTTCATCATAAGTATTAAAAACCATTTCCCTGCTTATAAAAGTTATGTCCTTTTCGTCAATACCCACCTGCTTTCTCACAGCAAACTCGGGAAGACTCAGAACATACATATACAAGTCCTTTTTTAGCCTGTTGAGCTTCCTTTTCCTATCAAACCTATCCTTCACATTCTTTATTTCCTGATACTCCTGCCAAACCTTTGACGCCTCCTCATCAATTTCTACAAACACATCCACCGTCCTGAACTCTTGACGAATAAGCTCAAAAACTTCTTTATTCTTGCCGTCATCTCCATATTCAAAAGCTTCCCTGTATCGAAGCTCCCTAATGCAATTCAAAAGTTTACTGCTTTCGTCACTTCCATGGCTTTTCAAACCCCTGTAATATTTTTCTGCCAGGTTAAAAATCTCTTTTTCTTCAATCCTTTCAAGCCCCGAAAGAGCGTTTTTTGTCTCCTCCATCAACACATTATCATAAATATATGCTGCATAGGGCTTGTCGTTATGATTTTCATTTACCAGGTTTACCAGCGTAACAACTCCCTTCTTGTCACCCCATTCACGGTTGCACCTTCCTGCCGTCTGGTTTATGCTGTCCATCGGACCAAAATCCCTGTAAACCCGGTCAATATCTATGTCCACTCCAGCCTCTATCATCTGGGTTGATACAATTATCTTCCGGTTTTTGCTCTCTTTTATTTTCTTTATTCTTTCAAGCCTCTCTTTGGGAATAATATTGGTGGACAGGTAATAAATCTCTGCCTCGCCTTGGAACTCAGCCTTTATAAATGAATATATCTCAATGGAAGTCCTGATGGTATTCATTACTATCAGAAAATCGTCCTCTTCATATCGGTAAATATCCTCTAACAGCATCTCCTTGTATTGGTCCAATGTCATCTTCTCCGATAGCCTTCCCGCATCAATGGTTATGCGGTTAAACTCTTCAAAATACTTCCTTTTGTTCTTTGCCAGCTCAAATATCTCATTGTTCTCTTCAGAAAAAATCAACGGCATGGTTGCAGTCATGAAAATAAAATGGCAGTTAAGATACTTTGCCATGGCAATAAAGGTTTCCCGTACCAGATTCCAATACCTGTGAGGTATGCTCTGTACCTCATCCAATATTATTATGGAGTTGACAATGTTGTGAAACTTTTTTAGCTTCCTGTTTCTGTTTGTAAATATGGAGTGCAAAAGCTGCACAAAAGTGCTCACAACTATTTCCGAATCCCAGGACTCCACAAGATGCTCGGATACAGCATCGCTGTAAATTTCCTTTTGTCCTTCTCTTTCCCATTGATAGATCCTCTCGGATAAATAATGATGCTTTAAAAGTACATTGGATTCGGTGGTGCCTAAAACCTTTTGAAATACGTCAAAGTTTTGTTCAATAATTGAAGTAAAGGGGAGGACATAAATTATTCTCGGACTGTAGCCCTTCTCCTCAATTAACCGCTCCTTTAGCCTTAAAGCCGCTTTGAGTGCCGTAAGGGTTTTCCCGGCACCGGTGGGAAGGTTAATGGACAGAATTTTTTCCTCCGGAGGTAGGTTTTCAATACTTTCCAGGACATCTTCATATGCTCTTTCTCGCCACTGGGCTATCCGGATATTCTTTATTTCAAGACCTTCCTTGAATCTTTCAACACAATCCGAAGCTAACACAGGCCTTTGGGTAGTTTTTTCAAGAAAATCATCAATGCTCATGTTTTCGCTGTTGTATATTGCTTCGAGCTTATCGGAAAAAATCAGCACCGAAAACAGATAATCAACCAATAAAAACGTTTCAACCCCCAATAATTCTTTTACTTTCTTTCTCATCTTTACGGAAATAAGTCGGTTGATGTCTTCTATAAACTCATCAACGGTATAACCGGATATGTCAAAATCAATTTCAAGTCCGGAGATAACTTCCTGCAGCTTACTTTTATCAATACTTTCAAATTGCTCCTTCAAGAGTTTTACATTATTTTCATCCCCGCTTAATACCGATGTAAAATTTATGAGGTCATCCAGTTCCCCGTGATGCTTTGAAACCACCATATAAGATAAAAAGGCAAGGCATTCATCCCCCATAACATTGCTTACAATTTTGAAGGACAAAACCCCAGATAAAAGGCCGTGCCTTTTCTTCTCATCATTTCTTAGCGGGCTGTTATCCACATCCCTTATATAATCCTGAAAAAATGACGTAGCCTTGCCAAGATCATGAGTAAGTAAATTCAATTTGATTAATTGGCGGACTTTATCCTCGGAAAAACTTTCAAACCCGGTCTTTTTCTGTGCTAAAATACAGTCCCCTATTAATGACACGTTCTTCAAATGCTCCAAAAGCGGCTTTCCCGGATGCGAAAACAGCACTGCCCCCACCTCTTATATGATCATAATATTTTCATTTATTCCTTCAATCTTGATATAGGAATCTGTCCTTGCCTTAATCTTATTGCTGTTTCTCTCAAACAGCACCTCTCTGTATTCTTTCACCTTTCTGTCGGCATCCATTTCCACCGGTATTGTCTCTGTAAAATACTCTCTTTCATCTTCATAATCCACATCACCCTTTTTAAGCATGTCCAAAGGCAAAATGCTTGAAAACTCTACAAACTCTTTGTTTCCGTTTACCTCTCGTCCTTCAAATTCTCCGGTATAAGTATAGTTTGCAAGGTTTTCACTAAGCCCCATGCTTATGGTATAAACCGTGCTGTGATCCTCAAGAAGACTTTTTAGCCTATTGTAAATTTGATCATCTTTATGTGAAAAATAAATTCTATAGCACGCATCCTTTAAGAATTCAATTTTTATCTGGGTCCGCTCATATATTTTAGTCATGGACTTTTTTGTATTAATCAAATTTTCGCTAATCCTTACCTTTTTAACAGGACTTTTGATCCCAATCCCTATTTGAGCTTGATCCTTTGTAAAATATTTATGATACTCATCTTTTCCAAACCCCAGCATGGCCGCTATTATCCCTGCGACTGCAGTTCTGGTCGGAATGGAATATGTAAGGGGAGATGTTGTTGTATACGGTTTTTTAAAGTGACCGTAGCTGGCACTGATGTCAAAAACCAGATATTTATCAGCCATTTGCCTCCCTCTCTCTAATAAGATTTTTCTTCAAACTTTATTTCTTTCATATCCTTCAAATCAATCTCTTGCCCCTTATAGGTTAATTTCAAATTTTTGTCGGCAGTATAATAAACTTTTTCTATTTTATCACGGTACTGTACCAGTTCATCTATAAGCTCATCCAATTTAATTGAAAAGTCTTTTATTGTTCGGATTTTTTCTTCCGGGATGTCAAAACTGAGAGCTATTTTGTTTTGCAAATCCCCGATAAAGAAATTTTGCCCCTCCTTATACACAACTCTCAGCATAAGCCTTGGCATATGCCCCATTTTAGAACGGGTAATGAGGTTTTTCGTACCGTTCCACATAGCCTCGTTCAGCAAATCCACATCTTCATCGGTGAGCTTGGTCTCTTTTGCCGCATTTTCGTTAACTATTCCGTGGAAGGCAATGAGAGAATAGGGTAAAATATACTCTTCTCTGAAGGTCTTCTGCTCTTTTCCCTCTTTTGAGGCAAACGCTCCGGTTCCTTTTATATGCTTCAAGCTGACTTTGTTAAGGGATCTTCCCATATTAAACTGTACCGGTCCGGTAAAGGTTATTGATGCATTTTCCAAAGGAATAACTCCGCCAAACAGCCTTATATCTATAGCCTTTCCCAAAATATCATTCAAATTCTCATTAAAGTCCTTTGCTCTGGCTTTTCCGTCTTTAATTCCACCCTTTTCCGATGCCATCTCCCTTACAAATATGTCCTTGCCATTTGTGCCGTCATATCCTTTGTAGCTATATAAATAATCCCTTATAGTTCTTTTGAGCCTTACATCCGTTACTATATTAATCCCGGTTTCCTCATCAATTCTAGGCTTGTTCTCATCTAGCGGATCACCGTTCGGGTTTGCATCGGTAACATCATATAAAAACAATAGTTCCTGCCTGTTCTTAATCATTATTCTCCATCCTCCTCACTGATTTTTTCTTCCTTAAAGTGCTTTGCAAGAGTCATACCCAGTACAAAGTAAAAACTGATTTCATCATTGGAAATATTCTTTTCTGCTTCCTCTCCCAACATATACATTCCGATAAGGTACTCCAACTCTTTATAATAGTTTTTATCATATTCGTTTAATTTGTTAATGGCTTCGGTAAATATCCTTTTCACCAAACTTTTATCCAGCTTCAAGCCGTTGAGCCTGCTGTAGAAAGGCTTGCTTCCCCTTTCGTTGTACTGGATGTTCAAAAGCTTTTCCGCCAATACCCCTGTCAAAAATACTGCCCTCTTATAATCGGAACTGAACACATCGCTGTAGCTTTTGTCAACAAAAAAGTCGAGATACTTTTTGTTTTTCTCCGTCCTCTCCACCATTATTTTCTGCACCCCTCTTTCTTTATCGATAAACAGATTAAGCCTGTCAATAAACATAATGCTCATAAGTGCTTGGAGTACAAGAACCTCTAAGTATTCTTCCCTTGCAAAAGCAACCCTTATTTTGGAAATCATTCTTCCTAAAAGGAATTTGTAACTTATCTTTTTATAGGTAAATACATTGTTTAAAATTTCAAGAAAGCTTTTGTCAAAGTTGCCTTCCGTTTTGTTATTGGGGAAAAAGGTTCTGATTTTATCGAACCCGAAACTTAGGTCATAGGTTGTTTTGTCTTTTCCGGGAAGATTCTTGAATAACTTAATCTCATCCACCGTATCTTTTATTCTCAATATTTTTTTGACCTTGCTGGGAACAATATCTTCAATATATAGAAGTATTCTGAAAACGCTTCCGGACTGTTCTTCTTTAAAAATCAGCATATTGTAATTAAGAAAGTTTTTGCTGTCCTGCATAATTTCAAGAAAATCCCTCTCACTTCCAAGAAGGTTCTGCTTTGAAGTTTCCTTAGTAGAAAATTTTTCATTCTTCTCAAAATCATGAAGTATCTCTATAAAATCCTTTTCATCTTCCAAGTCGCGTATTACAGCTTTAGGGACTACAAAATAATTGAAACCGGAAAATCTTGATGTAAGGTTTTCTCTAATGTATTTTTTACCCTGCTCCAGTTTTTGGGCACACGTAGAACATACGGGATAATTCTTCCATGCATTTTCCTGTTTGAAACCACCGCTTACAAAACCGATTTTATCAACCGTATAGGAATTATAAGTGTTTACAAATCCGAAAACTTCTCTTTCCCCTTTACAGTAATAGCAGATGCCTTCACCCTTTGACGTAGTGCCGTATTTACTGTAATACTGCTCGTCCAATACCCTGGCAAGACGGTTTTTAATCAGCTCAAAATCTCCCATGTATTTTTCATTACCGTTATCGAAAAGTGTGATGGTAATAATAAAGGATTCACCTTTTTTTAATGTAGTGGATTCAACTTTTTCAGTGATATCGTTTTTAATATTTTTTAAATTTGAAGATATGTAATCACGAATTTTTATAAATATTCTTTGATCAGAATCGTTTTGATTTGAAATACTAATGACATCGTTAAGTGAAATCATAATTTTATTCAGTGTCTTTTCCGGCTCGGTATATTTTGATGTAGGAGTTATGTCACCGCCCCTTGAGCTTCCCTTTTTATAAGCATACTTTTTAATTTTTTCGGATGAAAACTCTTCATACTCAATGCCCCGGTAAGAAATGTCCTCATCCTTTAAATCAAATGCAATCTTTAAAACGTGATTATAACTGCCCTTCTCGTTTGGATTCTCAATAACCTGAAGCAATCCTCCGGCATCAGTGTCCCGGTTATTGAGTGCATACTCACCCAACTGCATTACAGCCGTAAGCAACTGACCACCTTCTTTCAAAGCAGCAAATATATATTAATATAATAATATACTTAATTGCAAACATTGTCAACTAATAATGGCTTATTTCGACAAAGTATGAATATATTTTAATTCCTGTGACAATAGTTTTAAAACTATTGCCTTACTCATGAAAAAATCCACAAGTAAGGCAACAGTTTAAATTTATTAAGAGACAAGATAACTAACTATAAAGCTTATATCATAATTGCTATCATATCCTAAAAAAGATAAATGGTATATATATCCATCTATAATATAATTAGCTTCAATACTTGCATAACCAGAACCTATTTCATTAAATAACTGTTCTTTTGATAAATTACCGGCATCTCCTTTTCTATAATAAATATTATATGATGCTGTTTCTTTTCCTAAGCAATTTTTCAGTAAATTGTTAAAATAATCGAAGATTTCCACATAGTTTTCACTATTGAATTCTATGTCATTAAGTGTTATTGAGTATATAATACCTCCTTTTTTTCCTTTATTGTTTAAGTTATAACTTCTGAAAATATTGATTCCATAATCAGTAGTTATTGAATAATAAATAGTTCCGTTCTTATCCACTTCAACCGGTTCCTTTTTTTCCAAAG
>Ga0134098_1000098_pt1 | contig 97285 bp, 94 predicted proteins | sample 9_3taG_FD_94456 | JGI IMG/M metagenome (GOLD analysis project Ga0134098, IMG submission 94456) | Switchgrass degrading microbial communities from high solid loading bioreactors in New Hampshire, USA - 9_31_10_142_A3 metaG | ecosystem: Engineered > Bioreactor > Semi-continuous > Anaerobic >... | reverse complement strand
GCTCTGGCGGGGGCGGTCCTCACACTGATTGCTCTGGTGTTCGCTAACTGGCCGTTCGCCGGCGTGCTCCAGCTTGCCGGGTTCGGTGCGGGTGTCGCCGGGCTGCTCATCGCACTGATCGTGACCCTGTTTGACCCGGCCTTCCCCAAGCCGGTAGCGAAAAGCTGGCCCGAGGGCGGCACTGCCGTGCTGACCCGCTTCTCACGTGCCGACGATCACGGCTCGACGTACAGCAGCGCGCAGCACGAGGATGATCTGACGGTTTCGCCGGGATGACGCCGGGGTGTTGCGGTGCTCCACGCGTCGGATGTTTATAACTGTGAAGAGCTTGCCGGTTACAGCCGGAGGAGCTTTTGAACCTGGTGCGCACAGCAGAACTGCCGGAGCCTGAGGCACACGGCATTGTGTGGCGCGCCATTTAACCGCCGACCTCGCCGTCCGGGGGGAGAAGCTGGGCGAGAGGAGGTCCTGTCTCTGATACATGGCTCATCAGGAGGAACGTAAGCATGTTGAAGCGCAGGAAGGTTTCGATCATCGGCGCGGGGAATGTGGGCGCGACGGCTGCCCACTGGATTGCCGCCGATGATCTCGCCGATGTCGTGCTGGTCGACATCGTCGAGGGGATGCCGCAGGGGAAGGCGCTCGACCTTCAGGAAGCGGCGCCCGTGTACGGCTTTGACCACGCCATCATCGGCACAAACGATTATGCCGATACTGCCGGTTCGGATGTGGTGGTGATTACCGCCGGTGTGCCGCGCAAGAAGGACCCGGTGACCGGCCAGTACCCCAGCCGTGACGATCTCGTCCGGACGAACCAGAAGATCGTGGCGGACGTGGTTCACAACGTCGTGAAGTACTCGCCGGATGCCGTGCTGATCGTCGTCTCGAACCCGCTCGATGCCATGTGCCACGTTGCGCTGCACGAGAGCGGCTTCCCCCGCGAGCGGGTGATCGGCCAGGCGGGCGCGCTGGACACGGCCCGCTACAAGACGTTCATCGCGATGGAGCTGGGCGTCTCCGTGAAGGACGTTCACGGCATCGTTCTCGGCGGGCACGGCGACCAGATGGTGCCGCTGCCGCACCACACGTCGGTGGCGGGCATCCCCGTGCTGGAACTGATGGACCGCGAGACGCTCGACCGCATCATCGAGCGCACGCGCAAGGGCGGCGGCGAGATCGTCAGCCTGCTGGGCTACAGCGGCTTCTACGCGCCTGCAGCGGCGACCGTCAGCATGGTTGAGGCCATCGTGAAGGACCAGAAGCGGGTCATCCCGTGCGCCGCCTACCTGATGGGCGAGTACGGCTATGAGCGCCTGTTCATGGGCGTGCCCGTTGTGCTTGGCGCTGGCGGTATTGAGAAGATCATCGAGATGAAGCTCAGCGATGAAGAGCGCGAGATGCTGGACCGCTCCGCCGAGGCGGTGTGCAACGTTGCCAAGCTTCTCGGCTACGGGGACTGCGTCTGAGCACAGCCCGGCGCACGTCAGCCGGGGAGGGATCAGAGCGCGGAAGCGTTCTTTACTGAGCAACCGGTGCGAACCCCCCTGCCTTCAGGCGTGGGGTGCGTCACCATAAACCCTCGTTTACCTGGCCGCCGTCCGTCGGGGTGGATGGGCGGCGGCTGTTTGTCACGACCGGGAGTGTCATGAACCGCGCCGTCGACCTACTGCATGGACTCGTCTACACCATCAGCGACCTGCACGGCGAGTGGGAGCCGTATGCTCGCTACCGCGACCACTTCCTGACGCTGCTGCAAGAAGGCCTGGCGGATCACTTCGTCATACTGGGCGATATGATCCACGGCTACGGGCTGCCGGAGGATGACTACTCGCTGGACATCCTGCTGGACCTGATACAGCTTCGCAATGAACTCGGCGGGGAAACCATCATCCCGCTGCTCGGCAACCACGAGTTGATGCACATCTACTCGACGCCGTACAGCAAGGGCAATGTCTCCTTCCTGCCTCGCTTTGAGCATATGCTGGGCGACTACCGGGGCGTGGTCATCGACTTCCTCCACTCGTTGCCGTTTGTGGTGCGGACAGCCGCGGGTGTCATGCTGACACACGCGGGCGCGTCGACGCTCACGGCGACGCCGCAGGCTGCCGAGTGGTTGTTGAGCCTGTCTCACGAGGCCGTCCTCCGCGAGGTTGACCGCCTGCTCTCGCGCTCGGACGTGCTCGAACTGCTGGCCTCGTACGGGCAGATTACCGGGAAGGAGTACGAGCAGTTGGCCCGCGAGCAGCTTGCGGTTACCGGGCCGGACGACCCCCGCTACTACGATCTGCTGCGCGGCTTCATCGCGACCAACCTTGAGCCGGAGTGGGATCTGCTGGAGGAGTTCTTCTTCACGCAGGCGGAGCGCCGCTTTGGCTCCGCGACATACAGCCGGCTGGTCGAGCAGTTCCTCGACGCGTTCTCACCACCGGGGATGCCGCAGCGCGTGCTCGTCGCCGGGCATATTGCGGTATCGGGCGGGTACGACATCCTCGCAAACCGGCAGATCCGGCTTGCAAGCTGGGCGCACGCACACCCGAAGTCGGAGGCATGCTACCTGATCTTCGACGCGGCGGAGCCGGTGAACGCCGCCGCCGACCTCGAACCGAACATTTACCCCATCCCGTAGCGGCTCAGCGAGCCTCGGTTGCCTGGAGCGCCTGCAGATGGAAGGTGTTGACCGGCTCGCGGCACACGCAGGCCTCGCGGTACTCCTCGCCCTTGATCATCGAGCCGTCGTACTCTTTCCCGAAGGTGTAAGTCAGCCAGCCGTCCATGTTGAGTTGCGGCGCCGGGGCTTCAAGCATGCACTCCGAGCAGTCCGCAGCGATCCACTCGCCGTTGTAGCGCCGGGCGATGTGCAGGTGCGTCGCGTAGCTGACCCCGCCTTCACAGGATGGGTGCCCGATGGGGTCGCCCTTCTTCACGCGCTGACCCTCCTGCACGGGGCGATCCTCGCTTGAGAGGTGCAGATAGAAGATCGTCCAGCCGGTGCCCTCGAAGCCGTCGCCGTCCAGGTCGAGGATGACAAGCCCGTACTCGCTGCGGGCGATCACCCCGTCCGCTACGGCGCGCGCCCAGTCCGGCGAAACATCGCAGCCCAACCCGACCTCCTCAGCGGAGACGAAGTCGAGCGCGGCCCAGGCGCTGCTCGAGCCCCAGCCGCCGTGCGGCCCGCCGGTGAAGTACCAGACCTCGTCGTCGCCAAAGGGGAAGCCGATCTCTGGCTGCTGCAGGTCCGGCGGGATGAGCGGTTCGACCGCAAAGCGGAACGGGTCGCCAAACAGGCTGACGTACGTATTAAAGAAGCCCGAGTACTGCGTAGCAGCCAGCCAGCTATCGAGCGAGCGGGTTTGTGCGAGGAGCGTCTGCACGCCCGCCGTGCCCGCGTTGATCGTGGGGTCCAGGCCGACGCGCTGGCCGTCGGCGAGCAGCACCGCGCTCAGCCCGCGCTGGCGCCAGCCGTAGTAGCCCGCCTGGAGCATCTTACCCGCCCAGTCAAGCTGGCGGTACAGCCCGTAGATCTGCCCCGGGCGCTCGCGGTAGCCCATGGGGTAGAGCGCCTGATCCTCTGTCACCATCGACTGGCTGAGCCAGCCGCTCTCGTACTCCAGCAGCGCCAGCAGCAGCCGTGGGCTGATGCTCTGCTCGACCGCTACCCGGTCGATAATCTCTGCGCCGGTCCACAGCCGACCGTCAAGCTCCTCGGTGTAGTTGGCAAGAAAGCTGTTCGGCAGGATGCTAACAGCCTGCTCCACGTCGAAGCCCTTGAGCGCCGGCCCGTAGACCAGTTCGCTGTCCGGGATGATCTTGAAGGCCGGGCCGACCGTCCGCACGCCGAGCGGGATGATGAGCGACTGGCCGACGGAGAGCAGGTTCGCGTTGTCCAGCCCGTTGGCCTGCATAATCGACTCGGGCGCGACACCGTAGCGGTCGGCGATGGCGTTCAGCGTATCGCCGAACTGCACGACGTGAATCTGGTCCTGCGTGGGGTCGACAACGGCGGGGCGTGTCGGGTTGGGCGTGGGGATGAAGGCAGGCGTCGGCGGGGCGCCCTCTGCGCCGGGTAATGCGCCCGCAGTTGACGCCGGGGGCGGCTGGATCATCTCGCCCGGCGGTATGGGCTGCCCCGAACTCGCGGATGGCGTGACCGTCACGAAAATAAATGGATCACGACCACCCCGGCAGGCGGTCAGAGTGAGCGTCGCAAGCAGCGCCATCACAAGCAGCCGGTGAGAGCGTTTCATCACGAGCCGCGTTAGCCTTCCCGCCGGGCAATCGCCCGGCTGATAATGGGCAGGGAAACGTCATAGCGCCAGTTGATGTTGCGATGCCCGCCCGAAAATTCCTGATAAATGTGGTCCACGCCGTGCTCGTCGAGCAGGCGGTGCAGCCGTCGCGCGCCGAGGAAAAGGTTGTATTCATCGTAAACGCCGCAGTCGAAGTAAAGCGCCTTCAACGAGCGGAGCGCCTCGATATGGTCCGCGGCCAGGCGCAGCGGGTCGTATGTCTGCCAGCGCGCCCACACCGCCGCGTCGATCTCGCCCGTCACCGGATCGAAGGGCAGGTCAAACCCGGCGGGGCTTTTCGGGTTGGGTGAGTAGCAGGCGCTCATGGCGACCATGCCCAGCGTGCTGAACCAGTCGCGGCTTGTATCACGTGCATTCGTCAGCCCGCGGAGGCTCTCGACGAACGGCTCGACGCCCCCGGCCTGCGCCAGCCCGCGCACCGCACCGGGGATGTCGGGCCAGTAGCACGCCTCGAACCACATATCCCCGGCGTGCGAGGCGGCGGCGCTGAATACGCCGGGGCAGCACATGCTCAGCCGCAGCGCGGCGAAGCCCCCACTGCTGTAGCCCAGCACCGCACGGTGCTCAGGCGAGGCCAGCGTCCGGACGTTCTCGTCAAGGAAGGGGACAAGCTCCTCAAGCAGGTAGTCCTGATACCTGCCGACTGCCGACGAGTTGACGTACTGGCTGCCCCCGAACATCGTGAAAGCATCGGGAAAGGCGAGGATCGCCGGTTCCGCCTGTCCACTCCGGACGAGCCGGTCCATGCGCTGCACGATGTTCTCATCCCACGCCTGGAGGTTGAACATCCGCTCGCCCCAACTGGTGAAGGGCGCCAGCACCCAGATCACCGGATAGCGGCGGTCGGGTGCGTCGTGGTAGCCGGGCGGTAGATAGACCGGCAGCCGGCGCACGTGTGGGTCGCCAAGCGGGTTATCGCGGAGCACGCTTGAGGTGTGCTCAAGGTAGATGATATCTGGCATGAGTGTGCCTCATCCCCGGTGATTAAAACCAGGCGCATTTTAGCCCGGTATGCCGGGTGAGACAAGCGTACCTGGGTGGGGGTCTGCCCGGCTTGCAAGCAGCTCGGAGAATCAATCAGGGGCACGCCCCCTCCGCGTGCCCCCGGCTGGATCCTCACACCCGTGCCTGTCAGTCGATGATCACTTCCGGCTCGGCGAAGAGGAAGTGGTCATGGTAGTAGTGGATCCACAGGAAGCTCAGGATCGCCATGTAGTAGGCGCGGTCGAAGGCGTAGTCGAAGGTGGTTCCGACGATCCCGTACATGATGCCAAACAGTACCACTGCGAGCAGCACGTCGGCAACCGTCAGCCCGACATTGAACAGGTAGAACTTGCGCGCAGCCCCATCGCGGGCGAGCCGCTCGACGAGCGGGGAGTGATCCAACTCGCCGCGGCGCTGGCGCAGGTTGATGAGCATCCACGTCAGCGCCAGGTACTGCAGCGAGTGCCACAGGTTCATACCCTGGAAGGCTGTATCGAGGTTGCCGAGCGCCGGCACGAAGAACGACGCGATGACCGTCAGCGCGATGAACAGCGTCTTCGGGCCGTGGAGGGTGCCGTCTCGCCACTCCTTGTAGGTCTTAATAACCCACAGGACGACCGCCACGGCGAACATCGAACCGGCAAGCCATACCATCCACGGGCCGAGCGACAGCCCGACGAGGCCGAGGATCTTGGCGACAACTTCGCTGATGTTGTTGATGCCGATCGTGAACTGGTTGATCGAGATCTTATACGCGGCGATCGGGTAGAGCGCGGTCAGGATGATGGCGTAGTCTGCAAAGCGCGAAAAGCGGGACAGCCTGGCCTGCCGCTTGTGATTGTACAGCTCAGTGATGTACACGATCTGGTGCAGTACGTGGATCGAAGCCCAGAAGAAGAAGACCGTCAGCAGCAGCGGCAGCGAGAGCACCGCCATCGTGATCACGATGGCCGGGATCAGCACAGAAGACCAGATGACCTTCTTGTGCTTGGCGACGTACTCGCGGTCAAGTGCCGTACGCTGGAAGGTAGCGTACATATGCGGCCCGCCGACGAGCAGCGCGACGATGGCATTGATGATGTTCCGGCTGAGATCGTCAACAGTTGTGCCGAAGCGCATGGCAATGGGGGCCAGCACCGGCTGCATCTCCAGCAGCCCCAGATAGGTGAGGTAGGGAATGGTGACGAGGACGACGCTCAGCGAGATGAACATCAGGTCCCAATCACGACTGTGAAGCCAGCTCTGTTCTTGGGCCACTCCTCGGCGGAGTGTGGATGTCGTAACAGCCATCAGCGTTTCTCCTCCCGGTAGAGCCGAAGCAAGTAAATACGATAAATTGGACAAACGTTATCCTATCATAGCCCGCGTTAATTCTGGCTGTCAACGCCTCTCCTGGTGCACTCTGGCCGGGGATCAGACGACAGCACGGCAGTTGCTGGTACAATAGGGGCGCGCCCGGCGCTCGCCGCAGGCGCTGCCCGAATGACTCATGACAGCGATAACAGGACCAGGGATGATTGCGTCGATTTCAGGAACATTGTTAGCGATCGGCGAAAACACCATCACCGTGCAGGTCGGCGGGGTGGGGCTGCTGATCTATGTGCCGTCAAGCGTGTTCAATAAGCTGGGACGGATCGGTCAGCCGGTGGAGCTTGTCACGCACCTTGTTGTGCGTGAGGACTCGCTGACGCTGTACGGGTTCGCCTCGGAGGAAGAGAAGGCTATCTTCGAGATGCTGCTCGGCGTCTCGGGTGTTGGGCCGCGCCTGGCGCTCGCCATTGTCAACACGCTCGCGCCGAACGTGCTCGCCAACGCTGTGCAGAAGGACGACCCGGACATCATCGCGCGGGTGCCAGGGATCGGCAAGAAGACCGCGCAGAAGATCGTGCTGGAGCTGAAGGGCAAGCTCGTGGCGCAGGACCTGCCGGCGGGCCTCGCCGCGGTATCGCACGCCGACACCGAGGTGATCGAAGCGCTGACGGCGATGGGCTTCAGCCTCGTCGAGGCGCAGGCGGCGCTCCAGTCCATTCCGCGAGACGCGCCGGATGATCTGGAGGAGCGGGTGCGTCTTGCGCTGGCATATTTTGCCGAGTAGGAAGGCGCATATGGGTATCGAGTCGCTTCCCTGTGACGAACTGGCGGGCTACGTTGTGCAGGTGGATGGGACCGGTACGGCGCTCATCTGTGGCGCGCCGTATGGCCCGCTGCCCGGCGAAGTGCTGCATCACGGCCCGATGGTGCTGCGCTACGGCATCCCGCTGCTCCTCAAGAAAGACACGTTGCTCGTTGAATGGGTCTTCGACGACTTCCGGCGCGAGCACCGGGGGGACGCCGCGCTCGACTTTATCCTGCGGCGCGGCGACCTGTTCCCCCGGGCTGACGTCGGCGGCTTCCATGTTACAACCGGGAAGCCTGCAGAGATCTTCCTGAAACAGCTTGACCTTGCGTTGGGCCTGTGGGTCTATGCCTACCGGTCGGACGACCTGGCCGGGCTGGTGAGCCGGATCGGCGCGGCAGTCTGGCTGGACGCGCGCGCTGCGGGCTGGGAGGAGCCGCCTCTAGATGACGGGCGCATCCCCGCTCTACTGCGGCGGGCCGTGCCGTGCTGGGTGGTGCACCCCGGCGCGCTGTGCGAACTGCCCCAGCGCCTGCCCGCTGAGGAGCCCGGTTAGTCCAGCGCTGCCGGGTCTTCCGCCGTCTGCCGGGCGATCGGCTGTGGCGCGCCCGCCTTGCCGCGCAGGTTGACAAGGATCACCCCGGCGAGTGCCAGCGCGCCGCCCGCAAGCGACAACGGCGTCGGGATCTCCCCGAGCCACAGCCACGCGATCGCGATGGCGAGCACCGGGTTGATGTACAGGAAGCTCATGACGACCGAGGCGGGCGCCTGCGACAGCGCATAGACCCACGTCACATATGCGAGCGCCGCCGGAAAGATGCCGAGGTAGACGATGGCAAGCGTCGCGTTGAGCGGGGCGGTCGCCACCGCGCGCGGCAGGCCGGGCAGGAACACCAGCATGAAGAGCGTCCCCGCCCATATCGAGTAGGTGGTGAACTGCAGCGCGCTGTAGCGCTTCAGGTAGGGCTTCTGGAACACGAAGTACAAGCTTGTGGCGACGGCGGAGAGCAAGATCAGCGCGGCGCCGGGGTCAAAGTTCAGACCGGAGCCCTCGCCCAGCGCGATCAGCGTCACGCCTGCGAAGCTGACCAGAATGCCCACCCAGCCCCACACTTTCAGCCGCTCGCCGAGCACCACGACCGCCAGCAGCGCGCTGAACATCGGCGCCGCGCCGATGAGCAGGCTGGCAGCCCCCGCCGTGACCGTGACCTCGCCGTACGTCAGCGAGACGTGGTACACCGTAATGCCCAGAAATCCGAGCACCGCAATACCGGGCAGGTCCTCGCGGCGGGGCAGGGGCATCCGCGTGATGAGCGCATAGATCGCCAGAGCCGCCGAGGCAATGAGGAAGCGCAGCAGGGCGAGGTGCGCCGGCTGATACGCCTCCAGCCCGGCGCGAATGCCCGCAAAGGCGGACGCCCAGAACAGCAGGGTAATCGCAACCGCACCGAGCGTGCGTGAACTGAGTCGTTGCTCCATCGTCTAGTAAGTCTCCTCTCTGGCATAAAATAGCGGGGGTGCATGGCGAGCGCGGCCATATTTCCCCCATCCCGGCTGACGACTTCCCTATGAGATGCATCCGGGCACCCGCCGGGCTTTTGCTACCTGCGCAACTTACCTATAATAAGATAGGACTAAGAATGATGGCTGTCTCTAATATTAGGCGGCAGTGGGCCAAAACTTCTTACGCAGAAATTTCTTACTAAGTTCCAACGCTCGAGGTTGGTGTTTTTACTCCTGAATCAATATAATAGAGCAGATGTTCTAATGCAAGACCAAAACCTGGGCGGATCGCCCGTAATGGACAGGCAGCGGGCACTCGTCAGGGCCATCGAGCGCTGGCGGGATGCCCGGATCGAGGAGTACTGGATCGGCGTGAGCTACATGGGCCCGGCGGTCAACCGCTTCGGCGACCATGAGCTGACAGTCGTAAAGGGCGAACTGTGGCATCGCTGGGACGGCCAGTGGCGCAAGATCGCCCGTGGCTCAGACTACTGGCTGTTCTCGGTGCCCGGCGCGTTTGCTTGGGCGCGTGACGTGCTCAGGCGGACACAGGGCAGCGGACAGCCGCAGCCAACGCTGGAGCTTGAGTTTGACGAGACGCTTGGCTACGTGAAGCGCATGCGCCTCACGGCAGCCGGGCGCGATGCGAGCAACTTTACATTTGAAGTGCGCCGGTTCGGCAGAGGGCCGCACCCGGCCTTTACAGGGCAGGGCGTTGGCGGCTGAGCGCAAGGCTGAACATCCGGAGCGTACCAGCGCCGCACGCGAGCAGCAGCGGGCATATCGCTACTTCGACCTGGTGATGGTGCTGTTCGTGACGGTGCTGCTCCTGAGCAACATCGCCTCGTCGGCCAAGATCATCGACTGGGGCGTTAACCTGCTCGGGCTGGACCTGGCCTTCGATGGCGGCACGCTGCTCTTCCCGCTCAGCTACATCTTTGGCGATGTGCTGACGGAAGTCTACGGCTACCGCCGCTCGCGCCGGGTGATCTGGGCGGGGTTCGGGGCGGCGGCGCTGATGGCGTTCACGCTGTGGCTTGTCGGGATCATGCCCGGCGAGGAGGCCTGGCAGGAGTACGCCGGGCAGGACGCGTACAACGCAATCCTCGGGGGCGTCTCAAGCGGCGGGATCGTGATCGCGAGCCTGGTCGCCTACTTCGCCGGGGAGTTCTCGAACAGCTACGTGCTGGCGCGGATGAAGGTCTGGACGCAGGGGCGCTATCTGTGGGCCCGCACGATCGGGTCAACGCTGGTAGGGCAGGGGATCGACACGGTGGTCTTCATCGCGATTGCCTCGGCCTTGGGCGTGTTCCCCTGGGCGATTGCGCTTTCGCTCATCGTCACGAACTACGTGTTCAAGGTGGGGATTGAAGCCCTGATGACGCCTATCACGTACAGAATAGTGAACCTGCTTAAACACGCCGAACAGGAAGACTACTTCGACGTAGATACGGACTTTAACCCATTCCGGCTACATGTATAGGTATGTACACTTAATGAGGGAGCATGTACGAGTCTGCGGACCGTGACGACTTCGAGAGCACCGGTGAGGAAAACGTGCTCGACGAGGAGCAGTTTGAAGAAATCATCGCGGAGAACGAGCGGCTGCTGGAGCAGTACTTCTCGCAGGGCGACCTCGAAATGCCCGAGGAGCTCCCTGAGGAGCTTCCCGAGGGGCACCGGGCGGGGTTCGTCGCGGTGATCGGCAAGCCGAACGTCGGCAAGTCGACGCTGATGAACGCGGTGCTTGGCGAGAAGCTGGCTATCGTCAGCCCGAAGCCGCAGACCACCCGGGATCGGCAGCTCGGCATTTATACGCGCGATGATGCGCAGATTGTGTTCGTTGATACGCCGGGTATCATAGAGTCGCGCAACAAGCTCGACGAGTACATGGTCGAGGTCGCGACAGGGGCCATCCCGGATGCAGACGTCATCCTTTTTCTGGTAGACGTCTCCGAGATGCCGACTCGCGCCGACAAGGCCATTGCCGAAGTCGTCGCCGCTCAGAAGGACACTCCGATCATCCTGGCGATGAACAAGCGGGACCTCGTCGAGGGCGAGAAAGAGGCTGAGCACGCGGCAGCGTATGCCCAGCTTGTCCCTGGCGCTGACACATTGTTGATAAGCGCGACACAAGGTGTTAACATTAATCGGTTATTAAACATGCTTATTGAGCGGCTGCCGGAAGGCCCCCGGTTCTACCCGGCAGATCGCCTCACCGAGACGCAGGTGCGGGACAACGTGGCTGAGCTCATCCGCGAGCAGGCCCTACTGCTGTATGAGCACGAAGTGCCGCACTCGGTTGCCGTCGAGGTGACGCAGTTTAAAGAGCGTAGTGAGGACCTCACATACATCGCAGCGACGATTTACGTCGAGCGGGACAGCCAGAAGCGCATCCTGATCGGCAAGAACGGGAGCGCTCTGAGAGAACTTGGAAGACGCGCGCGGGCTGAAATTGAGCCTTTACTCGGCACGCGTGTTTATCTCGACCTGTGGGTGAAGGTTCTTAAAAACTGGCGTAAGGATGAGAGAGCCCTGCGCCGTCTGGGATACTACGAGCGGCGTTAGGTTAGAAAGCTTTCGCGGGTTAGAAACGCGGTGACAAAGATGACAGATTTTGAGCGCGATCAGGAAGAGCAGATCATCGACGGACAGATCCTCTCGGACGATGATCAGACCATGCTGAATCTGCCGCCGGTGCCGTTTGAGGACGAGTATATCGACGATTTCGACGTCGGCGCGTACAGCGAAGATCAGTACGACGACTACGACTATGATTATTATGAAGCGGCAGCAGACGAAGACGAGCCAGTTAGCGACCCCGGGCGTCGCCACTTCCTGACTCGCGTTCTGCTGGGTGGTGTTGCGGCGACCGCGCTCGGCGGTAGCGCCGCGCTGCTGTATGACCAGTACGCGGAATCTGCGCCCAGCGTGGCGGCGTTGACGAGCCTGAGCGACGCGGCTCGCACGCAGCAGCCGACCGCCACTGCCAACACAACCGACGTGAGCCAGCTTCGCAGTGCGCTGCAGGCGCTCACCGCCGACCGTGACCGGCTGAACAGCGAGCTTCAGCAGAGGAACGCCGAGCTGGTCGAGACGCGGCAGGCGCTTGAGGCCGCACTTGCCGAGCTTGAGGCGCACCGGAACCTCAACAGCCTGTGGCAGCAGCTTGACGAGGTCGGGCTGGACATGATGATGGGTGCTGCACTTGCCGCGATGGGCGGCAACCTGCAGAACCTCGCCCGGCTGGCCGCTCTGCTGCGCGAGGGGCTTGAGATCGGACGTGCGGTGACGGACTGGTTCATCGGCGCGATGCTGCGCCCGCAGACCGGCATCCAGTGGCTGCAGCGCCAGGTGAATGCGCTGGCAACCAGCATCGACTGGCTGCTTGAGCAGGTCCGCGATGTGGTGCAGCCCGCGGCGAACCTGTCATCCACGCTGATGGACTTTATCATCAAGGTGCTTGACCGTCTGCCGTTCAACTTTGGCCGCCGCGCTGAAGCGGGCCTGAACGCGATGCGGACCGTGGTCGACCAGCTCCCCGAGCTGATCCGCGGCATCAACGACGAAGTGCTTGACCCGCTCGCGGACTGGTTCGGCACGGACGAGGGGCGCAACCTGCAGGGCATGCTGGTTCGCCCGGTGATCGACAACGTCTTTGTGCCGGCGCAGCAGGTTCTGGCGAAGATCGACGAACTGGACTCGACCTTCACGAGCAACGTTGCCCAGCCGGTTGAGACGGCTATTGCTCAGCGGCAGACGCTGCGCGAGCGGATCCGCGAGGCACAGTCGAAGCTGGGGATCAACAGCGACGCGGCATGAGCGACGCCGGCAGCGAGCACTACGACGATCAGAACAATTCAGCGCCAGCACCCGTACCAACGGAGCGATTCCAGCGGGTGCTGGCGTTTGCGTCTGACGAGGCGGATGGCCTGGGCCACGGCTTCGTTACCTGCCAGCATCTCCTGTATGCGCTCTCGCGTGAGAGCAAGGGATTGGCAACCGCCGTCCTCGACGGGCTGGGCATCACCCCCGAGGCGCTGCACGAGTTGCTTGTCGAGTCTGCCGCGCTCCACGACCGGATTTCTCACGGGCGCATGGACCTCGCCGACGAAGCGCGGGACGCCATCGAGCGGGCGGTGATGGCGGCGCAGCAGTGGGGCCATCGCCGCCTTGATACCGAGCACCTGCTTTACGGCATCATCATCGAGCCAACCTCTGCCGACGAGATGCTCGCCTCCCTCCACATCGAGCCCAACCAGGTCTTGAACGACCTCTATGCCCTGCAGCAGGCCGCTCCGCCTGCCGCCATTCGCGACGAGTCGACCCATGCCTACCGCTTCACGCTGGAGAGCGCCTGGTTGCTGAGCCTCGCGATGGATACGGCCCGGCGCATGGGTAGCCCGCGCGTCACCAGCCTGCACCTGCTGGCGGCGCTTGTCTCGCTGCCCGGCCCGGTACAGGACGTGTTCGCTTACGAGCTTGGCCTCACCGCGGACGTGCTGTGGGGGCACATGCGTGCCGCGGCCTACCCGCGCATGTCCGAGCGGCGGCTGCCTCTGGGCGACGACGTGCAGCGCATCCTCGGTTTTGCGATTGGCGAGGCGTGGAACCGGGGACATCTGGCGGTCGCGCCGCTGCACATTGCGATGGGGCTGGCACGCGCTGACCGGCACGCGGCGCTCGACGTGCTGGCCGACCTCGGCGTGCCGCAGGCAACCCTTACCGACGCCCTCGAACAGGTGATGCCGCCCCCGGTCGTGGGCTAGCTACAGTATGACTATAACCTTACACTGCCCGGCCACCCTGACAGGCAGCCGGTAGATGCCCTGCTGATCGCTTTCCTCGATGGCGATGCCCGTGCCGTTGGCTGACGCCCGGCGCAGCGGCGTGGGTGCGTACAGCCACACATGCCCCTCGGCCTCACGGCCCAGCGCAATCGTGAACGTCAGCACGTCATCGCGCACGTCCCAGCGAGTTATCTCCGCACCCATACTCGCATGCAGATCGGTGCCGGCAAGCTGCGGCCCGTCGGCAAGCGGACGGACCGCTAACAGCGCCGCCCCGTGCGGCTCGACCGGCCCGGCCTGGAGCACGCCCCCGGTGTGGATGGCTGCCGTCCCCCGCCAGAAGTCGAACACGAGCAGCGGCCCGTCGCCCGGCAGGCCAAGCTCGGCGCGATCTGCCCGGAGCGATGCCGGTTCGTCCGCCCAGTTGAACAGCGCGACGACCCGGTGCGGCCCTGCCGCGCCGTCGTACCGCTTGACCAGCAGCCCCGGCTCCCGGCTCTCGAACAGGCAAGGCGTTTCGACCTCGCCGGGCAGGAGGGGGAGCAGGCTGGCAGCCCAGCGCAGGCGTTCGGCAGGCACGCGCGGCAGGTCGTCGCTCAGCACAAGGTGGCTGTCCGTCACCGCCATGACGGAGACGAGCGTCTGCACCTCGGCGGCGGTCAGATCCTGCTCTTCCCGAACGAGCAGGTTGTCGGCGTCGAGCCACCAGAAGCGGCGCTGCGTCCAGGCGCGGTTAAGCGAGATCACCGTGCTGTTGCGTGCCGCCGGGACGTTGTAATCGCGCTGCAGAAAGGCCCGGATGCCGAAAAGTTCCGGGTTCCAGAACGGCGCGACGTCCGGGCTGACGCGCATCAGGTCTACCAGACCCACCGCCGGGCCAAGCGGACAGCCGCAGCCGAGCAGCACTGCCTCCTCGCCTGCCACCTCACGGATCAGGGCCAGCCCGCTGCGCAGCGCCTGCGCGCGCGTCCGGGTCGGGTCGTAGCGCTGGCCGGGCAGCGCTCCGCACAGCAGGAAGTCTAGCTTCAGGTAGCGGATGCCCCAGTCATGCACAACCGTCTCGATGGTGCGGCGCACGAAGTTGCGCACGGCGGGGTGTGTCGGGTCAAGCCCGTAGAGCCGGTGTTGCGGTGTGATCCCTGCCCGCACCGGCCTGCCGCGCCGGTCACGCAGCACGGCGTCGGGGTGCTCCTTCCAGATTGCCGCGCCGCGCTCGACGGTGAACGGGCTGAGCCACAGCCCCGGCTCGAAGCCGTCCATGCGAGCGCGCTCGGCCCAGGCGGGCACGCCGCCGGGGAAGCGCTCGTTGTGGCGCAGCCAGTCGCCCCACCGGGGCTGGTAGCCGTCGTCAAGCTGCACGAGCGCCAGTGGCAACCGCTCGCGCATCTCACGTAGCGCGCGCTGGTTGCGCTGCATGTCCTCATCGGAAACCCTGTCGAAGAACTGGTACCAGCTTGACCAGGCAGGTACGGGCGCCTGCGGCGGTACGCGCGCGGGCGTGAGGCGCGTCACCGCCCTGGCGTACACGCCGAGCGGATCGGGGTGGGGTAGGTCGACACGGTACAGAATGGCCCACTCGCCCCACAGCGTATCACCGGGCTGAAGCGGCACGCCGTCGGCGGCGCTTTGCATCAGCAGGCGGCGGTGCGCCGGGCGACCGTCCATGAACACCTGGCTGAACTGATCCTCGACGCCGATGTAGCCCGCGACAAGCGCCTGCTTCCCCGTCTCGATCAGCGCGCCGACCCACTCGGCGACGGCCTGCCCCGGCTGCGATGGGTGGGGGGTGGTGGGGTTGGCTGCAAGCGGCAGGGTGAACCAGCGCGTGGCGGAGCGTGGCTGGCGCTCGTCGTGCCGCACGTAGCCGGTGAAGCTCCACGAGTGGAAGCCGTTCACCCATGCGTCGAGCGGGCCGCTGCCCAGAGTGAGTTCCGCCGTCTCCAGCGTGGTGAGAGTATCGACGCGGAGCGGGGCGGGGCTGCGATTGGTCAGCCCTACTCGCAGCGCGACGAAGGGGTGATCGTCGTAGACGCACGCCAGCAGGTGAAGCTGTCCGGCCTCGCCGGGCTGGAAGGCGATGCGCAGCCGGGAGCCGTGCCCGTGCGCGTCGGCGATGGGTTCCTGCTCGAAGCTCGCAGCGCGGCCAGCGTCTATACGGACGCGTCGCCCCCCGTCGATGCGTACATCAGCCGAGCAGCCCGCGACGAGCGAGATCGGGCCGAGATGCAGCCGGAAGCGCCCGGTCGCGGCGTCGAGGTCGAACTGAACGGCGTTGTTCTCCAGATGCGCGTCCATCATCATCGCAGCAGCGCGCGCCGGATCTCCCCGGCATGGTGATCAAAGTGCAGTTTGATGTAGTGGAACAGCCGCTCGACCGTCACGTATCTGCCGAGCAGCGGATCCCGGACGGGGTAGGACATGCCCATCTTCCATTCGTGAGGCTCAACGCTGAACAGGGCTTCAAGGGCGAGATGGTGGGATCGATCATACTCGTCGGTGACGGTAGCAGGGGTAAGGCCGCGCGCGGCGAGCCGGGTGTAGTGCTTGTTCAGCGTGTGGAACACGGCTGCGGGCGGCCTCGGCATCCAGCGAAGCCGCCGCATGATGAACAGGTCGGCGCGGACGAAGCGCGGCGCGAGTGTCATGTGGAACATCACCTGCCCGATCGTCCAGCCGGGGTTGTCGCTGGGGCGGTTCCACTGGTCCATCGTGAGCGACGCGGCCAGTAGGTGGAAGGCACGGCGGGTGTCCTCCATCTCGGTCTGGAAAACCGCGCGCATGTCCTCACTCATGCTGATCGCTTCCTGCAGCTAGCCCGTTATGACTTGGGCTTGACGTACAGATCAAACGCCTCTGCCGTCCACGGCAGCACCTCGCGGAAGATCTCGTGTATAGCGTTGGCGTACTGGCGGATCTCCCACTGCGCGTCGGGGGCCATGCGCAGCCGCAGGAAGTGCATGAGGTTCCATGCATCGACCTTGCACACGGCGATGTAGTACGCCGACCAGCCCGGCAGGAACAGCCGCGCCTGCTCTTTGGCGATACCACGCGCGAGCGCGTCGCTGTACAGGGCGAAGCTCTGCTCGGTGAGGTCGGTCAGCGCTTGTGTGTACTGCGCACCATGCTCCTCACTGACAGTCCCCTCGCTGCCCTGCTTGTTGGACGGACTCTGCTTGCGCCAGCGGTCCGGCGGTGGGATGTAGAAATCCTCATCGTCAAAGGGCGTGTAGCGGCCCGATTGGAAGTTGTAGTGCCATGTCCGGTGGCGTACCCACTGCCACCACACGACGACCGGCGCACGTACCCGGAACTTGAACTCGACCTGCTCGAAGGGCGAGGTGTGCCCGTGCCGCATCAGGTAGAACAGCAGCTTCTTGTCCTGCTCGTCGCCCTTGCTGTGCCCCAGGAACGACACGCGCGCCGCGTTGACGATGCTCAGGTCGGGCGCAACGTCAAATTTGGGGTGGGGCAGCATGTCCTGCAGTTCAACCCAGGACTTGTCATCGCCGAGCACCCGGCGCCGGATCGCCAGTGCATCCGGGTTCGGTTGGCGCGGATCGGGTTCGGGCGTATCGGCGTGCATATTTGCCTCCCTGATTAACTGTGGCCAGTGTCATTGAGAAGAGGGCCGGACATCCCGGCGTTGCGCATAGTATAGCCGAGGTGAGCCAACCCGCCAGCGCGGGGCGGGAGTAGAGGCGGGGGATGGTAGGGGCGGGTCTCAGACCCGCCCCTACAGAACATTTACAAGAACCACGCCGCGAATGTGCAAAACGCTTCTAGCGTTTTGCACGGGAGGTTTCGCGTCGCGAAACCTCCACAAACTTACGCGGCTCCCGGCCTCCAAACAGAACAGGGGCGCAGACAATCGCGCCCCTGTTGATCTGGCGGGTGTTGGACAGCGCGGTGCGCTACTCGATCTCTTCCAGCCGCCTGGTGAGCTCTATATAGCTGCGCAGCACGTCGCTGACCGTCACAATGCCGACGACCTGCTGCCCGCGCACGACCGGCAGCGCGCCGAACTTGTACTCGCGCAGCATGTCGGCGGCGAGCGCGGCAGGCGCGTCTGCATCGACGGTGAGCGGGTCGGGCGTCATGCACGCCTCTGCCGGGATGTCCTCCATCAGCGCGATGTCGTCCGCCCGCTCGTGCAGCACGAACGGCGAGTTCATCGCCAGGCGGACGTCGCGGTCGGTTACAATGCCGACCAGCTTGCCCTCGCTTGTGCAGACCGGAAGCTGGCGGCACTGCCGCTCTTTCATCAGGCGTACCACCTCACCGAGCGGCGTGTCAGGCTCGACACAGCACGGGTCGGGGGTCATGATGTCCTCGACGGCTGGCATGTGACCCCTCCTCAGCGTCAGACCGCTGCAAGCTGCTCGCTCGCGATGGCCACGCCGCGTTCGATGGCCTTGAAGTTCATTGGCAGCATATCCCGGCGGTGCGCGGGGATGTGCTGCTCCAGCGCGCGCTTGAGCGCCTCGATCGGCAGCACGGGGCGCGCGGTCAGCACCGCGCCGAGCATGACGAGGTTAGCGATGCGCGGGCTGCCAAGCTCATCGGCGGTGCTGGTTGCCGGGATCTCCAGTATATCGATGTCGGTACGGGCGCTGCGGGTGGGCACGAGCGAGGAGTTCACCGCTAGCAGCCCGCCGGGCGCGACGAGCGGCTCGTACTTCTCGAACGATGGCAGGTTGAACACCAGCGCGACCTTCGGGGAGCGGGTGACGGGCGAGCCAATCGGGCGGTCGCTGATCACCACGATGCAGTGGGCAGTGCCGCCGCGCATCTCCGGCCCGTAGGAGGGGATCCACGTGACCTCTTTGCCCTCGTCCATCGCGGCATACGCCAGAAGCTGCCCGGCAAACATCACGCCCTGGCCGCCAAAGCCGGCAAAAATGAATTCCTGTTGCATGGGTTCTGCTCCGCTCACTTCAACTTCTCGACGCTGTCGAGAACCTTGTAGTCGCCCAGCGGATAGTAGGGCACCATGTGCTCCTTGATCCACGTCAGCGCCTGCTCGGGTGTCATGCCCCAGTTGGTCGGGCAGCTTGACAGCAGTTCGACCATGCTGAAGCCCAGCCCCTCAAGCTGGACGCGCAGCGCGGTCACAATGGCCTTCTTCGCCTTGCGGATGTTGGCTACATCATGCAGCGAGCGGCGCACGATGTACGCCGCGCCGGGGAGCTGCGCGAGCACCTCGCTCATGCGGATCGGGTAGCCAACCATCTCGACATCGCGCCCGGTGGGTGAGGATGTGGTGCGCTGGCCGGGCAGCGATGTGGGGGCCATCTGGCCGCCGGTCATGCCGTAGATCGCGTTGTTGATGAACACGGTCGTGATGTTTTCGCCGCGCGCCGCCGCGTGGATGATCTCGGCGGTGCCGATGGCGGCGAGGTCGCCGTCACCCTGGTAGGTCACGACGACTTTGTCCGGGTTAACCCGCTTGATGCCGGTTGCCATGGCGGGGGCGCGCCCGTGCGCCGCCTCTGCCGCGTCGACATTGAAGTAGTTGTAGGCAAACACCGCGCACCCGACCGGCGCGACGAGGATGGTCTGCTCGCGCAGCCCCAACTCGTCAAGCGCCTCGGCGAGCAGGCGGTGGGCTATGCCGTGCGTGCAGCCCGGGCAGTAGTGCGTATGCACATCGCTCAGCGATTCAGGACGCTGATACACGACCTCGTACCCGTTGGGGGATGTTATCGTCGGTACAGTCATTGCTGTGCGTTCTCCTGTCTCCGCGTTACGCCTGCGCCCCGGCGGGCATCTTGTCGTAAGCCTGCTTGATCGCGCCGAGGATCTCCTCTGGCATGGGCACGGAGCCGCCCATCCGCCCGTAGAAGTCCACCGGCACGTCGTGCCCGGTGACCAGACGCACATCTTCGAGCATCTGCCCGGCGTTCATCTCGACGACCAGCACGCGCTCGACCTGCTCGACAAGCTCGGCGAGCCGGTCCTCGGGGAAGGGGAAGAGCGTTTGCGGGCGGAACAGCCCGGCCTTGAAGCCCATCGCGCGGGCCTCCTCGACGGCGGACATGGCGATGCGGCCCGCCGTGCCGAAGCCGACGACCAGCAGGTCGGCATCGTCGGTGTAGTACTCGACGGAGCGCTGCTCGTTGGCCCGGATGACCGCCAGCCGCTCCTGGATCATGAGGTTGTACTGCTCCATCTCCTCAGCCTTGAGGTAGATCGAGCTGATAATGTTCCTCTCGCGGCCCTTCGCGCCGGTGAGCGCCCAGGCGGGCCGCTCTTTGCGCACGGGCTGCATCGGCGGCAACTCGGCAGGCTCCATCATCTGCCCGATGTTGCCGTCGGCAAGCACGTAGACGAGGTGGTTGTACTGCTCGGCCAGGTCAAAGGCGAGCACGGTGAAATCGATGGCCTCCTGCACCGAGGCGGGCGCGAGCACGATGGGGCGGTAATCACCGTGCCCGGCGGAGCGGGTCATCTGGAAGTAGTCGCCCTGGGACGGGAGGATATTGCCGAGGCCGGGCCCGCCGCGCATGATGTCCACGATCACGCAGGGGATGTTCGAGCCGGCGATGTAAGAAAGCCCCTCCTGCATCAGGCTGATGCCGGGGCTGGACGAAGAGGTCATCACACGAACACCGGCGCTCGCAGCGCCGTAAACCATGTTGATGGCGGCAACTTCGCTCTCCGCCTGCAGGAACACGCGGCCCAGTTCGGGCATGCGCTTCGAGAGGTGTTCGAGCAGTTCCGTCTGGGGCGTGATGGGATAGCCGAAGTAGGCCTCAAGCCCGGCCCGGAGGGCGGCTTCGGCTATCGCCACGTTGCCCTTGAGCATTTCTTTTGCCATGTGTTGTGTCTCTCCGAGGGATCTCAGGCTGCCGCTGTGGCGCGGGTGCGTGCCGGGCGGGGTTCGCGGAAAACGGTGATGGCGGCGTCGGGGCAGATGATGGCACAAACGGTGCAGCCGGTACACTGATGGTCAGGATCAACCAGCGCTGCGGGGTGATAGCCCTTGGCGTTCAGCGTATCTTCCTGCAGCGCAAGGACGTGCTGCGGGCAGACGGACACACATAATCCGCAGCCCTTACAGCGCGCCTGGTCGACGATAATCGTTCCAGCCATGTGTGAAGCATTTCTCCCGGATAGTGTGAATAAACGAAAAGCGATAGTGACGGTCTGCGAGATAGACCTCACCTACTGTAATCGTAGAGGGCTAAATCCGACGGAGACAGTGTGGAAACTCCCAACTGCCCGCGCGGGTTGTCATAAGGGTGGGGCATCGCGCGTCGCCCGTGCTATTGCCAATAGATAGGGCGCATGGTATAATTCGGATGCTGTTGGGCGAAGAATAGCGTGTTCTTGGAAACGTGGGCACTCCCCACGTTTCGTTGTTGAACGCACATTTGATCACGTATACAGGCGTTTTGCCGGCCCGGTCCAAGCTGTCGGGAGTAGTGGAGAGTCGCTTTGCAATGGCGAAGAGTGAATTAATACTAGCGTTTAACGAGATTGCGGAGACTCGCAAGCTGCCTAAAGAGGTCATTATTGAAGCGCTGAAGGCAGCGCTCGTTTCTGCATATCGCCGTAACGAAAATGTTAGCTCGGCCCAGCGCGTTGAGGCACACGTTGACGAGAGGACGGGTGAGCCGAGTGTCTGGGTAGAGAAAGAGGTCGTCGAGGAAGTCCAGAGCCGGCAGACGGAAGTCAGCCTGGAGGAGGCGCGGAAGTACGATCCGAACGTGCAGCTCGGCGATACCATTATGGTGGAAGACACGCCGGAGGGCTTCGGGCGCATCGCGGCGCAGACGGCCAAGCAGGTCATCCTGCAGCGCATGCGTGAGGCGGAGCGCGAGGCGCAGTATGAGGAGTACCAGGACCGCGTCGGCGACCTGGTTACCGGGACGGTCCAGAGCGATAACGGCGACGTGGTGACGGTTGGCCTTGGGCGCACCGAGGCGATCCTGCCGCGTAGCCAGCAGCAGCCCGGCGAGCGCTACCGCATGCACGACAAGGTCCGCGCCTATGTGATGGAGGTCCGCCGGACCAACCGCGGCCCGCAGATCGTGCTCAGCCGCACGCACCGCAACATGCTGCGGCGGCTGCTGGAATACGAGGTGCCGGAGATTTACAACGGCACGGTCGAGATTAAGAGCATTGCTCGCGAGCCGGGCGCGCGCTCGAAGGTAGCCGTCGCCGCACTGCAGCCGGGCGCGGACCCGGTTGGCGCGTGTGTGGGGATGCGCGGCGTGCGCATCCAGAGCATTGTCAAGGAACTGAACGGCGAGAAGATCGACGTTATCGAGTGGAGCCCGGATCAGGCGGAGTTCATCTCCAAGGCGCTGAGTCCGGCCCGCGTGAGCGCCGTTTTCCTGGATGACGACCCGGAGGCGGGGCGCACGGCGACCGTTGTCGTGCCCGACGACCAGCTTTCGCTGGCAATTGGCCGCGAGGGGCAAAACGCCCGTCTCGCCGCCAAGCTGACCGGCTGGCGCATTGACATCAAGAGCGTGTCGGAAGCGGCGGTGGATGCCTTCAAGCATATCCGCGAGGATGCGGAACTGGCCCCGCTCGCCGAGAAGAACGCCGAGCTTGTTGAGAAGATCGAGTACATCCTGGGCAAGAAGGCCGAGAACCGGCCTGTCATGCCTGAGGAGTACGTGATGCTCACCGACTTCGTGAAGCTCGTTGAGACGCGCCGTACCGAACTCCTTGAGGAGTCGCGGGTGGAAGTCCGCGAGCGCATGCACGAGGCGCGGGCACAGGTGCCGCCGCAGGCGTACGAGCATCCGCTTGAGGAGACCGACTTGCCGCTGCGCGTATACAACGTGCTTGAAGAGGCGGGCTACAACAATGTCGGCGAGGTCATGGAGCAGTACTTCTACGACCCGAACCGGCTGCTCAACCTGCCGGGGATTGGCCAGGCCGGGCTGGAAGATATCAGGAACATGATCGAGACGATCGAGTTCGTCAAGGCAGCGCCTGAGGCCGAGGCTGAGGCTGCTGAAGCTGAGGCGGAAGCCGAGCCGGTCGAGGCTGCCGAAGCCGAGGTTCCGGAAGCTGCCGAGCCGGTAGCTGAAGAAGCGCCTGTCGTTGAGGAGCCTGAGACGGTCGCGCCGCAGCCGGTGGCGGACGTGGTCGAGCAGACGGAAGAGGATTACGAGCGGGCCCGCCGCCGCCGCCTGATCGAGCAGTTGAAGATGCAGGAGGGCACCGAGGCCCAGGTCGCCGCGCTGGAGGCGGAAGAAAAAGCCGCCGACGAAAAGGCGGCCAGGGCTGCCGAGGCCGCCCGCGCTGAAGCCGAGGCCAGGGCCGAAGCCAAAGCTGAGGAAAAGGTCGAAGAACCGGCAGCGGAGGTTGATGAACTGGCGTTTGACGTCCAGGACGACTACTTCGAGGACGAGGAAGAGGACGAAGAGACCGTTCGTCGCCGTGCCAAGCAGCGCCGCCGCCAGCTCGTATTTGACGAGGAGGCGGGCCGCATGGTTGCGAAGCGCCGCCGCAAGGGTGGGCGCAAGCGCGGCAAATGGGAAGACTTCGACGCTCTCGACGACCTGGACGAGTTTGAGGATCTCTAAAGACACAGGTAGGAAGCGGAAAGATGGCGAGGCGCAAGCACCAACCTCAGCGAACCTGCGTGGTATGCCGTACGACTGGCGCCAAGCGCACGCTGACGCGGCTGGTGCGCACGCCTGAAGGCGTGAAGATTGACCCGTCCGGCAAGCTCGCCGGACGGGGCGCCTACCTCTGCGATAACCCTGCCTGCTGGCAGAAAGCCGCGCGCAGCGACGCCGTCGGCAGGGCGCTGAGGACGACACTAACGGAGGAAGAGCGCGCAATGATCGCCGCGCACGGGGCGCAGGTTGCGTCCCTGACCGAGAATGAATCATGAACGCTCGGTTGAACTAATCATGGGGAGCGTGCCGCAATGTAAGTGAGGCACCTAATGCTTCAGGGCACACTCCCTCTGCGGTAAACTGGAATCGAGTGGAGGTGCTCATGACAGAAGCAGCAGAGCAGCGCAAGGTCACCATCCCGGACTTTGTGACCGTGCGTGAACTGGCCGAACTAATGGAGGCCAGCCCTATTGACGTAATCAAAGAGCTGATGGCAAATGGCATTATGGCCAGCATTAATCAGCAGGTTGATTACGAGACAGCAGCTATTGTCGCTGCGGAGATGGGGTTTGAGCCGCAGCCGGAAGCGGCTGTAGAAGTAGCGGTCGAAGCGAAGCCCGAGGAGATGCAGGCGTGGCGGCGCTTTTATAAGGACGAGAAGCTCGAAGACATGGTCGATCGCCCGCCCGTTGTCACCGTCCTCGGCCATGTCGACCACGGTAAGACCAGCCTGCTGGACCGGATTCGCCATCAGAACGTGCAGGCGGGTGAGGCTGGCGGTATCACCCAGCATATCGGCGCCTATCAGGTAGAGCACGAAGGTCGCATCATTACCTTCCTGGACACGCCCGGTCACGAGGCGTTCACGGCAATGCGGGCGCGCGGCGCTCAGGGGGCGGATATCGCTGTGCTCGTCGTCGCCGCCGATGACGGCGTGATGCCCCAGACCCGCGAGGCGTATAACCACGCGACTGCTGCAGGCGTACCCATTGTCGTTGCGCTGAACAAGATGGACCGGGCGCAGGCACGCCCCGAGGCGGTTAAGCAGCAGCTTGCCGATCTGGGCCTCGTCCCCGATGAGTGGGGCGGGAGCACACTCGTCGTGCCGGTGTCGGCGCGCACGGGTGAGGGCATCGATGACCTGCTTGAGGCCATTCTTCTTGTTGCTGACGAGACCTTCATTAAGGCCAACCCGAAGGGCAAGCCCGCCGGTACCGTGCTGGAGTCGGAGGTTGAGCGCTCCCGTGGTGTCATGGCGACGTTGCTGGTGCAGAACGGCACGCTGAAGCGTGGTGATGTGGTCCTTGCTGGCACCGCGTACGGGCGCATCAAGGCGATGTTCGATGAGTTTGGCAAGCAGGTCAAGGAGGCCGGCCCGTCGACGCCGGTGCGGGTGATGGGCCTTAACGAGGCACCACCCGCCGGTACACTATGGGAGACCGTTGCGAATGAGAAGGAAGCGCGGGCTATCGCCGCGCAGCGCGCCGAGGAGGCGGCTGCCGCCGTGCAGGCACGCCAGCCGATGACGCTGGAGGAACTGTATGCGCGCTTCAAGGCGGGCGAGACCAAGGAACTGACGCTGATCATCAAGGCCGACGTGCAGGGTTCCATCGAGCCCATTGTCCAGTCGCTTGAGCGCCTTAAGGTGACCGAAGACGAGAAGGAACTCAAGGTCAACATTATCGCCAGCGATATCGGCGACGTGAGCGAGTCGGACGTGATGCTGGCCTCCGCGTCGGACGCCATCATTATCGGCTTCAACGTTGGCGTGGATAATGCCGCCCGCCGCCGCGCCGACAGCGAGGGCGTGGAGATCCGCACATACGACGTCATCTACAAGCTGATCGAGGATGTCGAGGCAGCGCTTGAAGGTCTGCTGGAGCCGGTCTACGAGGACCGCGTCATCGGTACCGCCGAGGTGCGGCAGGTCTTCAACATTCCGCGCGTGGGCAAGGTGGCAGGCAGCTACATGCGTGAGGGCGAGGCCCGCCGTGACGCGCAGGCCCGTATCATCCGTGCGCACAAGGTTATCCACAAGGGCAAGGTGGCGTCGCTCAAGCGCTTCCAGGAGGACGTACGCGAAGTCCGCACCGGGTTTGAGTTCGGTCTCAACGTCGAGGGCTTCACGGACTTCCAGGAGGGTGACATCGTCCAGTTCACCGTGCGCGAGCGGGTGAGCTAACCAGGCTGACGTACAGAACCAGCGGCGAGAACAGGTATGGCAAGCAAGAAACAAGGGCGCATTGCAGAACGCATCCAGGAAATCCTCAGCATACTGCTGCAGTTTGAGGTGAAGGACCCCCGGCTGCAGAACGTTACCGTGCTGGACGTTAAGATCGATCGTGAACTGATGTATGCGACGGTCTACGTCTCTGCCCTCGGTGGGGAGGAGGAGCGCGACGCGGTGATGGAAGGGCTGCAGAATGCCAGCGGCTTCCTGCGGCGCGAGCTTGGAGAGCATCTCGCGCTGCGCCGCGTACCGGAACTGCGTTTTGAGTGGGACGAGACGGCGGAGCAGGCGGCGCGCATCGAGGCGCTGCTGGACTCGCTTAACATCCCGAGTGACGACGAAGAAACCGAGGGCGATGCAGCAGACGACACTGAGTAAGGTTGTGCAGTCACTGCGGGCTGCCGACCGCATCGCCATTGTGACGCACATCAGCCCTGACCCCGATGCCATTGGCTCGGCGTTGGGGCTGACGCATGCGTTGCTGGCGCTCGGCAAGCAGGTGGTGCCGCTGGTCGATGACGATCTGCCTGAGACGGTGAACTTCCTGCCCGGCGTGGAACTGATGCAGCGCGAGCTTCCTCCCAACTTCACGCCGGACCTGGTGGTGTCGCTCGACGCGAGTGACGTTGAGCGGCTCGGTGCGCATGGGGCGCTCGTGCTGAGCGGCCAGCAACCTGTGCTCAACATCGACCACCACGTGACCAACCTGAGCTTTGGCAGCCTGAACTACGTAGACGCAACCGCGGCGGCAACCGCCGAACTGCTCGTGCCGCTCGTTGAGGAACTGGGCGTGCCGCTTGATGGGGCGGTTGCCACGTGTCTGGCTGCCGCGCTTGTTTCCGATACACGCAGTTTTTCCATCCCCAGTGTGACGGCTCGCACCCTGCAGGTGGGCGCACGGCTGCTCGAAGCGGGTGCGGACCTCTCCGACATTACCAACCGCATCCTGAACCAGCGCACCTACGACTCGCTGCGGGTCTGGCATCTGGGCCTTGAGCGCATGAAGCTCGAGGATGGGGTGATCTGGACCTCGCTGCCGTACAAAGATCGCAAGGAGCGTGGCCTGCTGAATACGGAGAGCCAGGGGCTGTCCAACCTGCTGCTCTCAGTTGACGAAGCGATGATCTCGGCGGTGTTTACCGAGCGAACGGACGGGCAGATCGACGTGAGCTTCCGCGCAGTGCCCGGTTTTGACGTTGCCTCGGTCGCGCTGGCGCTTGGCGGGGGCGGGCATCCGCTTGCCGCCGGTTGCCTGCTTGAAGGCGATCTGGACGAGATGGTCAACATGGTCGTCGCGCAGCTCAAGGCGCAGGTCGCCGAGCGGATCGCGGAGGAGGGTTAACCCCACGTGGCTTTTGGCCTGCTGAATGTCGCCAAGCCTTCCGGCCCCACGTCGCACGACGTGGTTAACGCCGTGCGACGCGGCACGGGCGAGCGCCGGGTGGGCCACGGCGGCACGCTCGACCCAATGGCGGATGGTGTGCTGGTACTGGCGTTGGGGCGCGCTACGCGCCTGCTGGAGTATCTCTCGGCCTCGCACAAGGCATACCGGGCGGAAGTGACGCTCGGCGTTACGACCGATACGTATGATGCCGAGGGTGAGGTGCTGGCTAAGCGGCCTGTCCCGCTCGACCTCACCCTGGCCGACCTAGACCGTGCGCTCGATGCGTTCCGGGGGACGATCCAGCAGGTGCCGCCGGTCTACTCGGCGGTGAAGGTCGGTGGGAAGGCGGCCTACGCCCGCGCCCGCGCCGGCGAGGAGCTTGAACTGAAGCCGCGTGAAGTGCAAATCTTTGAGCTTGAGGCGGTGGCCTTCGAGCCGCCGAGGCTCACGCTGCGCGTCGTGTGTTCCGCCGGGACGTACATCCGCAGTCTGGCGCACGATCTTGGCGAGGCGCTTGGCACCGGCGCGATGCTTTCTGCGCTGACGCGCACGGCGAGCGGGCAATTCCGGCTGGAGGACGCAGTCCGCTGGCCCGACCTTGAAGCGGCGTTTGCGGACGGCTCATGGCGTGATTTGCTGCTCCCCGCCGACCTTGCATTGGACGGCACACCGCAGCTTCATCTCGATGAGCAGGGGCTGCAGGATATCTCGCACGGGAGGCCGCTTCGGGCCGGAGACGTCCCCGCGCACGGACTGGCGCGTGCCTACGCGCCGGATGGGCGATTTGTCGCCGTGCTGGAGGGCGACGCGCGGCGCGGCTTCTGGCGGCCCCAAAAGGTATTTGTGTAACGTATTCGCGTTCGGCATCCCCTTGAAAGGTTACTCACAGACATGCGACACATCACTTCTCTCGAAGACGCGAATCTTACCGGGCCTTCTGTCGTGACAATTGGCGCGTTTGACGGCGTGCATCGCGGGCACCAGCATCTGATCGGCCAGCTTGTGGAGCACGCCCGTGCCACCGGCGAAACCCCGGTTGTGCTGACCTTCCACCCGCACCCGCGCATGGTGATCGCCGGGTTTGAGCCGGGCTTCTACCTGACGCTGCCCGACGACCGGGCGCAGCTTTTGGCCGACCTGGGCGTGGAACTCGTCATCACGCACCCATTTAACGACGAGGTGCGCCATATCCGCGCGGCGACGTTTGTGGACCGCCTGCTGGAACACCTGCATGTAGCGTCGCTGTGGGTGGGCGAGGACTTCGCGCTTGGCTACCAGCGCGAGGGCAACGTGCCCTTCCTGCGGGAGCAGGGGCGCGAAAAGGGCTTTGAGTTGCGTGTCGTCGATTTGATGGACGCGGGCGGCGAGCTTGTCAGCAGCAGCCGCATCCGCCAGCACATTCAGAGCGGCGACGTGATGGAAGCCGCCCGTCTGCTGGGGCGTCCGCATTATGTCGTCGGTACGGTGGTTGAGGGAGCAAAGCGGGGGCGCTCGATTGGCATCCCGACCGCCAACCTCGACGTGCCCGTCGAACTGGCTGTGCCGCCGCGCGGGGTCTACGCTGGCTGGATGCAGGTTGATGACAAGTCGTACCCGGCGGTCACGAACATCGGGCTGCGCCCGACCTTCGAGGGAGACGAGCGCACGACCGTCGAAGCGCACCTGATTGACTTCTCCGGCGACCTGTACGGCAAGGAAGTGCGGCTGAGCTTTATCGCGCGGCTGCGCGACGAAAAGAAGTTCGACGGCGTCGAGGCGCTGATCGCGCAGATCAATGCCGACATCGAGCGCGGGCGCGAACTGCTGCGCACGCAGGGTGAGGAGTAGGGGGATGCGAGCCGGGTCGTCGCGCCGGGCGCAACCTCGCTGTTGACGTGGCAAAAATGTGTATGCTACAATCCCCGCAGCAAACTCAGGCTGTAAGGAAGGTTGGCTGAGATGGATCAGCTGCACGCGCCGCCCAACCCGTCCAATAATTGCAGTGCCGATAATAACGGCAATCCTTTTGGCCTGGGCGGGTGCGGTCTGACGACGTGTGGTAGGTCTTAAGCGCACAACATCAGACAGGCTGCCGCCCGCGCTCGCACGCAGGGCGGTTTTTTATTAACTGGAACCCGGTTCTGCTCATACGAGAGGGGAGAAGATGCTGAAGAGTCACAATGCTGGGGAACTCCGTGCGAAGGATGCGGGCAAGCGCGTCACGCTGGCCGGTTGGGTCAACCGGCGCCGTGAGCATGGCGGCCTGATCTTTATCGATCTGCGGGATCGCTGGGGGATCACTCAGGTCGTCGCGGACATCAGCCACGCACCCGAGGCACACCGGGCTGCAAGCAAAATCCGCGCTGAGTACGTCATCCAGGTGAACGGTACAGTTCGCGAGCGGCTGCCGCAGGCTGTCAACCCGGATATGCCCACCGGCGAGATCGAGGTGATAGCGGACGAGATCAAGGTGCTGAACCCCGCCAAGAACCCGCCGTTCGAGATCACCGGGGAGGTTGAGCCGACGGAGGAAGTGCGCATGAGGTGGCGCTATCTGGACCTGCGCCGCGAGCGGATGCGGCGCAACATGATGCTGCGCCACAACGCCATCCTGTATATGCGCAACTTCTTGAGCGAGCGGGGCTTTGTCGAGATCGAGACGCCCATCCTGTTCAAGAGCACGCCGGAGGGCGCGCGTGACTACCTCGTGCCCAGCCGCGTCCACCCCGGCAAGTTCTTTGCGCTGCCGCAGAGCCCGCAGCAGCTCAAGCAGCTTCTGATGGTGGCAGGCTTCGAGCGCTACTTCCAGATCGCGCGGTGCTTCCGCGACGAGGACCAGCGCGGCGACCGCCAGCCCGAGTTCACTCAGCTTGACATGGAGATGAGCTTTGTCGAGCGCGAGGACGTGCTGCAGCTCGTTGAGGAGCTGATCATTGGCATGGTGGAGACAGTCTCGGAGAAGCGCATCAAAACCAAGCCCTTCCCCCGTCTGTCCTATGCCGAGACTATCGAGCGCTTCGGCACGGACCGGCCTGACCTGCGCTTCGGGCTGGAACTGGCCGACGTGAGTGACATCGCCAGTCAGAGCGACTTCCGCGTCTTCACGAGTGTGGTGCAGTCAGGCGGGCTGGTGCGCGCGCTCGCTGCGCCGGGGCTGGCGGGCTATAGCCGCAGCCAGATCGCCGAGCTTGAGGGGATTGCGAAAGAGGCCGGCGCGAAGGGCCTGGCGACGATCGCCGTCGAGGCGGATGGCAGCCTGCGTTCGAGCATTACCAAGTTCTTCAGTGAGGACCAGCTTGCCGCGCTTGTTGAGAAAGTCGGCGCGCAGCCCGGCGACCTGATCCTGTTCGTCGCGGACGAGCCGGCAATTGCCAACGAGGCGCTCTCTGAACTGCGCACCGAGCTTGGCCGCCGGCTGAAGCTGGCGGACCCCAACGAGTTGGCCTTTACCTGGATTATCGACTTCCCGCTCTTTGAGTGGAACGCCGAGGAGGAGCGCTGGGACCCGTCGCACCATATGTTTACTGCGCCAAAGCCGGAGCACGTCGCGCTGCTCGACACCGACCCGGCAGCCGTTCAGAGCCAGCAGTACGACCTCGTCTGCAACGGCTACGAAGTGGCGGGTGGGAGCATCCGTATCCACGAGCGGGAGGTGCAGGAGAAGATCTTCGAGTTGATCGGGCTGGAGATCGAGGACGCGCGCGAGCGCTTCGGCCACCTGCTCGAGGCGTTCGAGTACGGCGCACCCCCGCACGGCGGTATCGCGCCCGGCGTGGATCGGCTGATTATGCTCATGGCGGGCGAGCCGAACATCCGCGAGGTCATCGCCTTCCCCAAGACGCAGCGCGCCGCTGATCTGATGGCCGGAGCGCCGAGCGAGGTCGACCCGGCGCAGCTTGAGGAGCTTCACATCGCGATTGTAAGGGAGCCTGAGGCCAAGTAGCGGGCCCTCCACGCATGATATTTGTAACGTGACTCTGACGCCCCATTAGGGGCGTCAACTTTTGCACCGCTTCGGGGGATATGGTAGATTCTAACCAGCCTGCCATGTGAGTGTGGGTTCTTCGGACTAGAGCCAACAGTTACCTTGTAGGGAGACCGGTGTTCGTCGGTCGATACGCGGCCCTGCGCCACCGTTGGTATCGGCGACACCACACCCACCTATGACAGTGGGCCTCTACGACGCAAGACCGCACCACATGGTAGGTATCTTTTTCGCAGTATCGTCACCTCCGGGCAGCGCGCCCGGAGGTTTTTTCTTTTCCATCTCCCAGGGTTTATTTTTGCAAGCCGTCTGACGGATGTGCTATTCTCGATGCGGCCATCTCCGGGCAGAGATGGGCCGGAAGCTGAGGAATCACGTACACACCACCAAAAGTCCACTGACTGAATAGTCTTCTTATGCTCCGCGAACTTGTTGCAACCAATGTATTCGTCTTTACCAGTGAACTGTATGCGCAGGTCACAGCAGGCGCGATCCTGACGCCGGAAGGCGCCATCGTGATCGACACGCTGCCGTTCCCCGTTGAAACGCAGGAGATCGTCCAGTTCATCGAGGGGCGTCACGGCCTGCCTGTCAAGTACGTGGTGAACACCCACTACCACGCCGATCACACGTACGGCACGAGCCTGTTCAAGAACGCGCAGGTCGTCGGCCACCGCCTCACGCGTGAACTGCTCGACGGGCCGGGGCGGGAGGGCCTCAAGGCGGCGCAGCGCACCGCGCGCGAGTTGGCCTCCGTCGAGATCTGCCTGCCGGAAGTCGTGTTCGACGAGGGGGTGATGAACCTGCACCTCGGCGGTGTGACGCTCCAGATGTGGCACATGCCGGGGCACAGCCCTGACTCCATTGTGTGCAAGGTCAAGGGCGAAAACATCCTGTTTGCGGCGGATACCGTGATGCCGGTGCCGTTCTTCGCCGATGGAAGCTGGGAGGACACGGTAAACAGCCTCGAGTCGCTGCGCGGCGGGAATTACGAGAGCATTGTACAGGGGCACGGCGAGGTCATTCTGCGCGGAGAGATCGACGCTCGCCTTGAGGAGGACCTGTACTACCTGCATACGATACGCCGTCGGGTTGAGGAGATCGTCGAGGCGGGGGAAGGGCCGGAAGCGCTCAGCACCATTGACATCGAGGAGTGCGGCAAGAGCCGCATTGCGCTGAACGGCATCGTACAGCAGCTCCACGCGACGAACGTCGAGGTGCTTTACCGCCAACTGCTCGCCGAGCGCGAAGGCACGCGGCCCGGTCAGGGGCAGGGCGTGGCGAGAGAAAACGTCGAGGCGGGGTAGGGCGTATCGCCGTGGCGGGGAAAACGAGCGCGGCTCCAGTCCGGGAGCCGCGTTTTTGCTGGGTCTATATTGGCGGCCAGGGGTAGTGCCGCCCGGTGCTCGGATACGGGAAGCTCCTCGTCTCGAGGAGCCGCGCGACACGACGCTGGAGCGCCTCGTACTCGCGCAGGCTGAGCAACTCGCGCAGAGGGTGGGGCGGGTCTGTCTGCTCCAGCGCGCTGCACAGCTTCTCGACATCGCACAGCAGGTCTTCGGGGATCGGGTCTCCGGCAAAGTCCCAGATCACCGAGCGCAGCTTGGGCTGCGTGTTGAAGCACACGCCGTGGTCGATGGCCCAGATGCGACCGTGTTTGTCAAGCAGGCAGTGCCCGGCCTTGCGGTCGGCATTGTTGACCATGTGGTCAAACAAGGCGATGCGCTGCACCTGGTCGGCAAACTCGGCGCCGAACGTAAAGTAGTTCTGCTCCGGGTCGTGGGGCACAAACCACTGCACGCTGCCGAAGCCCTCCGGGCCGTGCCGCAGAACGGTCGGCGGAACGATGCCCCAGCCAAGTGTTTCGCTGAGCACGTAGGCGGCGCGCTCGCGCTGGCAGAGCGTCCCGTGCGGGAAGTCCCACAGCGGGCGCTCGCCCCGGCGCGGCTTGTACACCGCGAAGGCGGTTACGTCCCCGTGTGTGACTCTGACGAGGAACGTGTGGTTCGAGCCCCACGGCAGCAGGCCGATGATCTCCTCGACTTCCCCTTCTTCGAGCAGTTTCAGCGCCTGTTCAGGACTGAGGTCGGGCTGATCAATCGGAATCTCTGCCATTCCACCATTAACTCACCAACTTCGCCTACTGGTTTTGCTCTGCCGTTATGCCCAGGATACTCGCTTGCGGTGGCCGTTGCTTTGCGGGCAGAAGTGCTCATCGGGGTCTATCGGCTGCCCGCAGTTGCCGCAGATCGGGCGGCCCTGTTCGACGACGTGGCGCGCGTGATCGACCAGCACGCGCATCTTCTCACGGCTTGCGCTGATGCGCACCGTGCGTGACGCCGACGGCATGTCGTCCGTCGCGAGTTCGTTCAAGATCAGGTAAATCTGGTCGTGCGCGGCATCGTAGCCCAGCGCCATCTGCCCAACCCGGAAGATAGGCTGGATGGGCTCGCGCAGGTCGAGGTCATAGTTCGCCGGGTCGATCTCCGGCGTGACGATGCTGTACTCTTCCTCAAGCTGCTCGATGAGCTGCATGATGCTGTCGGCGATGGCGGATGCCTGGAACTTCTCGATCGTCAGCGTCAGCAGCACATCATCCGCACCCGCCTGAAGGTGGAACACGCGCTGCCCGGGAGGGCCGATGGTGCCGATGGTAATGAAATCTGCTGAGTCCAGATAGATATCGTCTTGCATGGCTGTCCGTTCAACACTAGCCGGGCGATCGTGTTGCCCGGTCTGGATGCGCTCGTTCAGTTGCGGTCGCGCCGGGCCTGTTCGTAGTGAGCGGTGTCATTGAGCCGGATGATGCGTGGCCCCATGCGACTCAGGCCAATGATCGAGATGGACGCGGGCGAGATGATCAGGCGCTGGAACAGGTCAAGGTGGATCCCTGCATAGTACGCGACGGCCAGCTTGATCACATCCGAGTGTGACACCACGGCGACTTTGCCGCCGGGGTGCCGCTGTGCAATGCGCTCCAGCGCATCAATGACGCGGTTTTGCGTCTCACGGAAGCTCTCGCCTTCGGGGAAGCGCGCGCCGCTCGGGTAGTTCTGCACGATGTCCCACAGGCGTCGGCGGCGCAGCTTGCGCAGCCGCTCGCCCGTCCACCCGCCGAACGCGACCTCGCCGACCCCCTCCTCGATCTGTACTGTCAGGCCCGGGTAGTGCTTCACCACGGCTTCAGCCGTTTCGACCGCCCGTTCCAATGGACTAGAGTATACCGCCTGCAATTTTGCGCTTGCAAGGCGCTCACCGAGCGCCTCGGCCTGCCGCCGGCCCTCCTCGTTGAGGTGTACCCCCGGCGTCCAACCGGCAAGCCGGCCCGTCTTCACCCAGTCGTTCTGTGCGTGGCGAATGAGCACGAGTAGCGTCAAGCTGGTTTTCCCTTCGCTGGTCAGGATGGTGTCAAATTGAATGTAATGGGGTTGTGGGGGTTGTGCAAGGGGAGGGGGTGTCTGGTTATGTGACGCGCTGGAGCCGCGACGTTTCGTCGCGGCTCCAGGATATATCGATCAGGACGGGGCTGGTCTATCTTGAGGCCCACTTAGTCCGCTGAGATGACGATCAGTTCGCTGTCGAGCGCTTTTGGCTGGCTGCCGGGGAGCCGCCCCTGCATGCTGTAGGGGCCGGTCCAGGTGATCTCGACATCGACCAGCTTGCCGCGCCAGTCGCCGTCAGCCTCAAAGAAGACGAGCTTGTTCTGCGGCGTGCGCCCGCGCCACTTGCCCTTGTGCTCGTCCTCCACCAGCACCTCGACTGTCTGGCCCAGGTAGCGGGCGTTGATCTCGCTCATGACCTGGCTCTGAAGCTCGTCGAGCAGGTGGAGCCGGCGCTTCTTCTCCTCAGGCGGAACGTCGTCCTCCATCGTCCGGGCGGAGACGGTCTTGGGGCGCGGGCTGTACATGGCGAGGTGCGCCTTGTCCAGCTTCAGGTCTTCGAGCACCCGGTACGTCTCCATGAACTGCTCCTCGGTTTCGCCGGGGAAGCCCACGATGATGTCGGTGTGGATTGCCACATCGGGGATCCGGTCGCGGATCTTCGCCACGAGGTCGCGGTACTGCTGCTGCGTGTAGCCGCGCTTCATGCGCCGGAGCACCTCGTCATCGCCCGCCTGGATGGGCACTTCGATGTGCGGCATCACTTTCGGCAGTTCCGCCACCGTATCGAGCAGCTTGTCCGTCATCCAGTTCGGGTGCGACGTCAGGAAGCGGATGCGCTGGATGCCGTCGATCTCGTGGACCACGCGCAGCAGGTCGGCAAGATCTGGCCCATCGGGGATGTCCATCCCGTAGCGGTCAACGATCTGCCCCAGCAGCGTGATCTCGACCACGCCCTGCGCCGCCAGCGAACGGGCCTCCTGTGCGATTTCCCCGACCCGGCGGCTGCGCTCCACGCCCCGGCGGAACGGGATGATGCAGAACGAGCAGGCGTGCGAGCAGCCGTACACCACCGGGATGTACGCACTTACAAGCTGGCCGCGCTCGTGCTGCGGGATGATGACATCGCCGTCCTGAATGGCATAGCGCAGCGCCAGCTCGTCGGCCTGAAGCTCAACAACCTCCTGCTCCAGCCCGCGATTCTTCAGGAACTCGACCATGGGGCCAGGCTCGCTCGGCGGCAGGAACACGTCGACGAACGGGAACCTGCGCCGCAGCGGTAGCGGGTCGCGCACGCCGACGAGGCAGCCCATCAGGCCGATGATCTTGTTCGGATTGGCTTCTTTCAATACCTTAAGCTGCCCGAGGCGGCCATACACACGGTCTTCGGCGCTCTGGCGGACCACGCAGGTATTCAGCACGATCACATCGGCGGCGTCGCTGTCGTCGGTGTATACCAGCCCGAAGCGCTCCAACTCGCTTGCCAGCCGCTGGGAGTCCGCCTCGTTCATCTGGCAGCCCCAGGTGCGGATATTGTAAGTCTTTGGTAGTGACTGCATCAGAATAATAAACCCCTCACTCGCTAGCTCCAGCGTCCCCCAATCATAACGAATCTTGAGCGAAAAATAAAAAGGCGAGGGCAGCGCCCTCGCCATGCATTCCCGCTAACTGTGGATTGTTCATTCGGGTGAACGTATTCAGCCCGTTAGTTCAGGCTGAACTCAACATCCTCCGGGATGCTCTGCTCGGTGATGCGCATCAGCGTCCACTCGGCAAGCTCGCGGATAGTCTGCCAGACCTCGTCCTCACGGATGTACGCTTCCTTATCGTACGTCTCGGTGGGCACGATGTCGATGAGCATCTCCAGGTTGAAGTCGAAGTCGAGAAGGATGGCCAGCATCTCCTCAGAGACGCCGTTCTCCAGCAGGCCTTCGCCCCCGCGGAACGTATCCTCCCAGCGAACGAGGAGGTCATCCGGAACGAACACGCCCGGGCTGCGGTCCTGCACGACAAGCTGGCGCTCGACGTCGCTAATCTCAGTAAGGATGTCCAGCACCAGGCCCCAACGCCGACGCTCGAATGAATTGTTCATCGTCTATCCCTCATCCGGCTGTAGCCACGGTGATGCGGCGTTTGCCAAAAATATGAGGTGCCCATACAAGGGCACCATGAGGATTCTATCGCAGGTGGCCAGCTTCAACCAGCATAGCGGACTGATTTCATGTGGGGATTGTCATTTTTTACGAAATTCTAGCGCGCTCCGGCAGATATAGAGTTGGTGATGGGCTTGACATATCGACGTGTATCAATATAATCAGGGCATGACACTCGACCCGGTGGAATTCGCCAAAATACTCGCCGATGACACGCGGCAGGAGATCATGAAGCACCTGTGCTGCGTGTGGCTCAGCGTGAGCGACGTTGTTGACCGGCTGGGCGGGCGCGTGAACCAGCCAACCGTCAGCCACCACCTGAAGAAGCTGGAGGATGCCGGGCTGGTCAGCGTGCGGCAGGAGGGGCGGCAGCGCTTCTACACGCTTAACCAGGAGCGCGTCGTGGTGTGCTGCGGGCAGCTTGTCTCCGCCTTTGCGCCGGACTACGCGAGCCATGTGGTCCGGCTGAGCGACATCGGCGTAAGTGGGGTGGACGAAAGCGAATAGCGGGTGTGTTTTTTTGTGATGATATATCGACAGTTATCAATATAAGGGGGAATGACCATGGACGACACGACGAGCAAGGTGCGGGAGGTCGTGAGCCGGCGGTACGGCGCGATTGCGCAGAGCCAGGGGCAGGCGTCGTGCTGCGGCCCGGTGGACAGCGCCGCCTCGTGCTGTTCGGGGGAGGGGGCGGCTGCCTCGTGCAGCCCGGTTGATCAGATGTACAATGCCGAACTGCTCGATGGTCTGCCGGAGGATGTGACCGGCCTATCGCTTGGCTGCGGCGACCCGGTTACGATTGCCGGGCTGGCGCCGGGCGAGACGGTGCTTGATCTGGGCAGCGGCGGCGGCATCGACTGCTTTATGGCGGCCCGGCAGGTCGGCCCGACCGGGTATGTCATCGGCGTGGATATGACGCCGGAGATGCTGGCAAAGGCCGAGGCGAACAAGGCCAAGCTCGGCGTGGAGAACGTCGAGTTCCGCCACGGGTACATCGAGGCGCTGCCGGTGGAGGATGACACAATTGATGTGATCATGTCGAACTGCGTAATCAACCTCTCGCCGGACAAACCTGCCGTATTCCGCGAGGCGTTCCGCGTGTTGAAGCCGGGCGGGCGCGTCTCCATCAGCGACATCGTGACCGATGGCGAGTTCGGCCCTGAGCTGCGCGCGCAGCTCGACCGCTGGGCGGAATGCGTCACCGGGGCCATCCCGGCGGATGCGTACATAGCGATGATGCGCGAGGCAGGCTTTGTGGATGTTGCCGTGGTGGACAAGGCGGATGCAGAAGCGCTCATTCCCCGTGAGCCGGGGATGCCGCGCATCTTCAGCGCACGGATCGTTGGGCGCAAGCCCGTAGTGCGAGAGGCGGCGGGCTAGCCGTCCTTCCGACCGATCAGGATACCTTCGCGCAGTCGGAACCCCAGGCGTCGCCCGATGCGCTGCGGCTGCAGCCACTCGCGCGGCGCCCTGGGGGCCTGCTCCAGCAGCACCCGCAGCCGCGTATAGTCGTCCCCCTCGACGCCCATACGCGCCGCCCACGCGTCGAAGTCCATCTCCTTCTCGAAGTCCTCGCGGTGTGTCACCGTCAGCCCGGCGGAAAAGAAGAACGTCTCCCAGTCGTCGAGCGAGTACGCCCACTGGTGCGATGGGTCGCGTAGCTTCTCGAACGTGTTGACGTACTGGGCGACCTTCGGCTCGCCGCTGACGACGTTGTCGGCGAGGGCGAGCCAACCGCCTGGCTTCAGTACGCGGGCGGCCTCCTGTATAAAGTCGCCGGGGCTGGGGAAGTGGTGCGCGGCGATGCGGCACACAACCAGGTCGAAGCTGGCGGTGGGGTAGGGCAGATGTGCGGCGTCGTGCTGGCACACCGCTACGGGCGCGGAGACTTCCGCCTGGAGGTGCTGACGCGCAACGACAAGCATCTCGTGCGTGATGTCGCTTGCGACGACGAGCGCCGCCTCGCCTGCAAACGCCTTTGCCGCGTGACCTGCGCCGGTCGCCACGTCCAGCACGCGCCAGCCGGGCTGAGGCTCGACCAGAGCGACGAGCCGCGCCAGGCTGCCGCCCCTGGCGTGAACATCGCTGTGCAGATAATCGACTGCACGCGGCCCGAACTGCTGCTGTGCGAGGTGCCTGGCGCGGTTGGTCATACCCGGTGCTCCTGTTCGCTGGGAGAGGTGTGAAACGTCAGCCGATATTGTAGCATCGAAGAGGATATGGAAGCACACAAGGTGTAGACAGAAAGCCGAGGAGTATGCCGCCAATCGTCCAGTTTATCGTTGAGAATCGCACCCTGATCATCGTGCTCACGGTGATCGCCGTCGCGTTCATGCTGCTGCGCACGCAGCAGACGGAGACAGCCGGCAGTGGATGGCCGGGGATCATCAAGACCGGCCAGCCGGTCGTGGTCGAGTTCTACAGCAATACTTGAACGGCCTGCCTCCTGGCAAAGCCCGTCGTGGACGGGCTCGAACGGAAGCTGGACGGGCAGGCGAAGGTGATTCGTGTGAACGCCCTGAGCGAACTGGGGCGTGAGGGTGTCATGCGCTTCGACGTGCGCGGCGTGCCGACGCTCATTGTATTTGACGGCTGCGGGCGTGCCATTGACCGGCAGGTGGGCTTTGTCAACGCCGGGCGCGTGATCGAAGCGGTGCAGGCGGCGGAGCCGTGTGAAGCGTGAGGCGGTGCGCATTTGTGCCTGTCAACGTAGAACCCCTCTGAGGTTGCTTCGCAACCCCATCTCCCCTTATGAGGGGGCGATCAAACCACGCGACGAAGCATAACGTGGGGTTGGCGCAGCCAACTCCCAGGGAGAAACGGCTATGCCGTTTCTCCACGCCCCCTGTAAGGGGGAAGTGGCGGCGCTCACGAAGCGAGCGGCGTCGAAGGGGGTGAATATCGGCCCCTTACGACTCTGCCGGGGTTAACGCCGCAGCCATCTCCGCACGGACCTCGGCGTCGGTTTCGCGGCGGAGGGCAGCGGCGAGAGCATCTGTATGGCGGCCCAGCCGCCCCAGCGCCCAGGCGGCGTGCCCGCGCACCAGCGGGCTTTCGTCCGAGAGCAGCGGCACAAGGTGATCGGCGAGCCAGGGCAGCCTGCTGTTACCCGCCGCAATGCACGCGTTCCGCACGAGGCGCGGTCGCTTGATGCGGTAGATGGGCGTGCCCCGGTAGCGCTCGGCGAACGTCTCATCCGTCAGCGCCAGCAGGTCGGCCAGCGGCGGCGCGGCGTAGTCGAGGTTCACCGGGCTGAACGCTTCCTGAAAGGGCGTTGGCTGTGCGAAGCGCTGCCAGGGGCAGACCTCCTGGCACACGTCACAGCCGTAGACCCAGTTGCCCATCAGCGGGCGCAGGTCGTGCGGGATGAAGCCTTTGTGCTCGATGGTCAGGTAGGAGATACAGTGGCGCGCGTCGAGCACGTGCGGGCGGGGGAAGGCGTCCGTCGGGCAGGCGGCGAGGCAGCGCGTGCAGGAGCCGCAGCCGGGCATCTCATCGAGGTTGGGTTCGTCGTACTCAAGCGCAGCATCGGTGATGATCTCGCCGAGGAAGAAGAAGCTGCCCCGGCGCGGGTTGATCAGCAGCGTGTTCTTGCCGACGAACCCAAGCCCGGCGCGCTCCGCGTGGCTGCGCTCAAGGATGGCCCCGGTATCGACGTAGGCGCGGGTGGCCGTGCCCTCGCCCGCCTCCGCCTCGACGAACGCGGCGAGCGCCTCCAGCCGTTCCAGTATCAGGTCGTGGTAATCGATGCCCCAGGCGTAGTTGGAGAAGCGCCCGCGTGCCGGGTCTTGCGCGATCTCATCTGGCAGCACCAGCGTGAAGTAATCCAGCCCGACGACGATCATCGAGCGCGCCCCCGGCAGGATGACGGAAAGGTCCTTGCGGCGGGCGATGCGATCCTCCCGCGCCATGTAGCCCATTGCACCGTGCATCCCCGCCTTGACCCAGTCGAGGTAGGCTTGCAGGCGCGGGCTGGGCTCGGCGGGCGTGATGCCTGCGACAGAGAAGCCCAGTTCACGCGCGCGCTCTTTGATGCGCTCACTCAGGCTGCTCATGCTCGCCGATCCGTGCCAGCTCGTCCCGCGTAACGTTATGCACGTCGCCAAAGCCCGCTACGAGCCGCCCGCGCTCGATTTCCAGCCGGTACAGGTTGAAATCTCCCATCTGGAACAGCCGCTTGCTCTCCGGGAACTTCTTCTCATACACGTCCCGCGCTGTGGCATATTCCACGCTACCGCGTTCGAGCCTGCGCACCGTCCCCTCCAGCGTGATGCGCTGCAGTTCGGCGGGGTTCAGCCCCGGCTGGTCCGGCTCCTGGATCAGGGCGCTGAAGCGGGCTCCGTCTGCCAGCCCGCGCGAGTGGCGCGCCAGGTCCGACGCCTGCACCAGCAAGGCGGTATATCCGGGGTGCAGCGCGAACGGCAGCATCCCGACATACGGCGCGCCGTCAACCAGCACGCCAAGTGCCATCACTCGCTGGCCTGTGAGCAGCTCCTTGAGCACATCCTGCGTGCGTGAGTTCATATCTCAGCCCCATCGCTTCGCGTAGTCACAGGGTGATTCTACATGCTGCGGTGCGCACGGCACAACGCAAACGGACCGGCAGATGCCGGCCCGTGGCTGAGCGTGTGGGCTGGGTTTGGCAGCTTAAGCCTCTTGGAGATAGGCGTTGATAGCACGAGCGGCACGTTTGCCCGCCGCGATTGCGAGGTTAACGAGCGCCGGGCCGCTTACGTTGTCACCACCTGCAAAGACACCGGGGCGACTCGTCTCGCCCGTCTCCGGGTTGACTTTCAGCAGGCCCCAGCGGTGTGTCTCCAGGCCCTTTGTCGTTTCGCCGATGACCGGGTCGGGCCAGAAGCCGATCGCGAGGATCACGTCGTCGACCTCTACCTCGAACTCCGAGCCCTCGATGGGCACCGGGCGGCGGCGGCCCGAGCTATCCGGATCGCCCAGCTCCATGCGGATCATCCGCATGTGGTCAACGTTGCCGTCGCCGTCGAGGTCGAGAAGCTCAACCGGGGCGGTGAGGTACTCGATACGCGCGCCCTCCTCGATGGCGTTGCTGCGCTCGGCGGCATTGCCGGGCATCTCGGCTTCGGTGCGGCGGTAGTAGCACACAACATCCTGCGCGCCGAGACGCACGGCGGTGCGCAGGCAGTCGGTTGCCGTGTCACCCCCGCCGATGACCGCAACGCGGTGGCCGATCTTGCTGCGCTTCTGCTTGCCTTCGGGCAGCAGGTGGTCGGGGAGGTTGGCGCCAGCGAGGAAGTCGAGCGCGCGGTGGACGCGGCCCAGGTCCTCACCGGGGATGCCCAGCGACGCCTCGACCTGCGCCCCGGTGCCGATAAAGACCGCGTCAAAGCCCTCGCGCTCCATCAGTTCATCGAGCGTGATGTCTCTGCCGATGCGGGTGTTAAACACAAACTTGATGCCGAGGTCGGCAAGCCAGTTGACCTTCCACTGTACGAGGTCTTTGCTGAGCTTAAAATTCGGGATGCCGTACACCAGCAGCCCGCCCGCTGCCGGCTTCTCCTCAAAGACGGTGACCTCGTGCCCGGCGACGGCGAGGTCTTCGGCGGCAGCGAGGCCTGCCGGCCCTGCGCCAATCACCGCCACGCGTTTGCCGCTGCTCGGCGCGACCTCTGGCAGGGGGACGCCGGTCGTCTGGCGCTGGTAGTCGGCAACAAACGCCTCCAGCGCACGCGTGTTGATGGGCCGCTCGCGGCGGGTCAGCACACAGCTTGTCTCACAGCTTGCCTGGCTGGGGCACACCCGCCCGCAGATCTCCGGCATAGGGTTGGTGCGGCGGTAAAGCTCCGCCGCTTCGATGAACCGCCCTTGCTCGATGAGCCACAGCGCCTCGGAGATGTTGTTGCCCATCGGGCAGGCGCCGATGCATGGCGATGGCTGCGGGCAGTGCAGGCAGCGCGACGCCTCCTCCATGGCCTGCTCAGGCGTGAGGCAGACTGCGCACTCCTCGAAGTCGTCAATTCTCTCGCTGACCTCCCGGTACACACGCTCAATGGGGGGGATGACGACACGCGCTTTCCGGTTGATGTCCGGGTTCTCTTCAACAGGAAACATCAACAGCACTCCACTTGTAGGTTAGACAGCGCCCATAGAGTCAGCATAATGGCATGTTTCAACGCATGTCAGTTCTAAATGTCACAACTACGGAGCGCCAAATGTCGTATGTGGTGTGCCTACCGGCGCGGCGAGCGGCGGCGCAGAACGGCGGACAGCCACGAGAGCCCCGCCAGCCCGAAGGCGACGATCCCCGGCAGGGTGCTGCCTGAACTGTAGAGCAGCGCGCCCGCTACGAGCAGGCCCGACGCCAGCAGGGTGCGTGTCAGCCCGACGATGCTGCTCTCGATGCGCGCCAGCCGCCGGTTGAGTTCGTCATCCGGGCTGAACCGCACGGTCAACTCGCCGCGCTCAAGCCGGGTGAGCACGTCCTGCGTCTGCCCGGGCAGGCTGAAGGCGCGCCCCAGCACGGACAGCGCCTCCCGCGCTATTTCTCCGGCACCCGTGCGGGCTTCTCGCGCAACGATGCGCTGCGCATACTGCCCGATAGGTTCCCAGGGGTTGAAGTTGGGGTCGAGCAGCGTGCAGATGCCGGAGAGGATGCCGAGCGCCCGCCCCAGGTAGATGAAGTCCTGCGGCACCTGGAAAGGCATCTCGTACAGCAGGTCGGCGTAGCGCAGGGCCAGCCGCCGCATATCCTCCTGTGACATCTGCGCGACCTCCTGCACGGACTTCCCCCAGACCATGTCGAGGACTTCGGCGTCGGCCTCCGCGATGCGGTCTACGTCAGCGGAGGGCAGCAGGATACCCAGTGTCTGGTAAGCGCGCACCATGCGCCGGTGGTCCCGCGTGCCGAGGGCGATAAGCGCCTCGCGCAGCCCTTCCATCACACGGTCGGTGATGTGCCCCACCATCCCGAAGTCCACAAACACGATGTAGAATGGGCGGCCCGGGTGGTCAGGCGGGCGGTCGTACATCGCCTTGACGGCGGAGTCTGGCAGCGGGTAGATGAACAGGTTGCCGGGGTGAGGGTCGGCGTGGAAGAAGCCGAAGTCGAAGATCATCTGCAGGTAGAGGTCGAGCAGGCGGCGTGCGGCAACAGCGCGATCCACGCCTGCCGCGTCAATCGCGGCGTGGTCTGTGATCTTGATGCTGGTCACGTCCTCCATGGTGAGCACACGCCGCGTCGAGTACTGCGGGTAGACGCGGGGAATGTACACGCGCAGGTCATCCGCGAAAAGCTCCTGAAAGCGCTCGGCGTTGCGGGCCTCTGCTTCGTAATCGACCTCCTCCCACAGCGTGCGGGCGAACTCCTCCAGCAGGGCGGGGACATCCGCGCGGCGACGGACGACCTTCCAATACATTGCCCACCCCGCGACGACGCGCAGTGCCTCCAGGTCGGTGGCAATGAGCTTCTCGATGCCGGGCCGCTGGATCTTCACTGCGACCCGCTCGCCGGTCTTGAGGCGGGCGCGGTACACCTGCCCCAGCGAGGCGGCAGCCTGCACGCTCGTGTCAAACTCCGCGAAAAGCTGGTCTGCCGGCTGGCCCAGCTCGGACTCCAGCAGCGCAAGCATTACGTCGAGGTCCTCGGGCGGAACCTCGTCCTGCAGGCCGGCAAGCTCGTCGATGATCTCATGGGGGATCACGTCCACGCGGGTGCTGATGAACTGCCCCAGCTTGATCATCACCCCGCCCATGCGCACCGCGAGAGCCCGGAAGCGGCGTGCGATGTTGCGCATGCGCCCCGTCCGCCCGCGTGAGACTACCCGCTCGCCAAGTACGGCTCGTAGCACGACCTCCCACCAGATGATCGAGATGAAGACGCTGGTAAAGAAGCGCATCACGCGCCGGTAGCGCCCCCGGTCAAGTTCGCGCCGTTCGGCGGCAGGCAGGGTAGGGGGAACTGTCGTGATCTGTGCCATGGATAGTCCGTTTCTGCTCCTGGCGATAAGAAAGCCCGGAGTGATGCTACCGTTCTCGCTGCGCTCATGCCAGCTATCCGCGCATGAGGTGGTCATGCAGCATTCTAACCCTCCGGCAGTTGATACTCGCCCCGCTCTTGGGTAGAATAAGTGTTCGGTTCCGTGCCGGGCAACCTCAGTGGCAGGGAACGATTTGCGTGAGTAGCGAGCCTCTCAGAAGAAGATCGGTAGGAGCAGATGGCAGCACAGGACAGGATTACGGTTCGCGGTGCGCGCGAACATAACTTGAAGAATATTGACGTTGAAATCCCGCGTGACAAGCTGGTAGTCATTACGGGCCTCTCTGGTTCGGGGAAATCCTCGCTGGCATTTGACACGATCTTTGCGGAAGGCCAGCGACGGTATGTTGAATCCCTCTCTGCCTACGCGCGGCAGTTCCTTGGGCGGATGGACAAGCCGGATGTCGACCAGATCGAGGGGTTGAGCCCGGCGGTGTCCATCGACCAGAAGGGCGTGAGCCGCAACCCGCGCTCAACCGTCGGCACTGTGACCGAGGTGTACGACTATTTGCGCCTGCTGTATGCCCGTGCCGGTGTGCCGCACTGCCCGCAATGCGGGCGGGAGGTCAGCCGCCAGAGCGCGCAGGAGATCGTCGATGCCGTTGAGGCGATGGAGGACGGCACGCGCATCCAGATCCTCGCCCCCATCGTGAAGGATCGCAAGGGCCATCACCAGCGCGTGTTTGAAGACGTGCGCAAGGCGGGCTTCGTGCGGGTGCGCGTCAACGGCGAGATCCGCGACGTGGACCAGGAGATCGAGCTTGACCGCTACAAGATGCACACCATTGAGGTCGTTGTCGACCGGCTGGTCGTGCACCACTATGATGACCCGGACAGCGAGGAGGCCAACGCTGCCCGCTCCCGGCTGACGGACAGCATCGAGACGGCGCTTGAGCTGGGCGACGGCGTGGCGATTGTGAACATCGCCAGCACCGGCGAGGATATTCTGTACTCCGAGAGCCTGGCCTGCGCGTTCTGCGGGATAAGTCTCCCGGAGATCGAGCCGCGAACCTTCTCGTTCAACACGCCGCACGGCGCGTGCCCGACCTGCCAGGGGCTGGGCGTACAGCTTGAGCTGGACCCGGAACTGCTGGTGCCCAACCCCGATCTGACGCTGCGCGAAGGGCCGTTCGAGGCCTCAGGCTGGAGTTCCTGGGAGGAGGGCGGCTACTACCGCCAGCTCGTTGAGGCGGTGGCGCAGGAATTTGGCATCAGCATGGACACGCCCTGGCGTGACCTGCCGGAGGAGCACCGGCACAAGATACTGTACGGAACGGGCAACCGTCGAATCACGGTCACCTATCGCAACAAGGAAGGCCACCTGCGGCGCTACACGGCGCACTTTGAGGGCGTGATCGGCAACCTGTCTCGCCGCTATCAGGAGACGAACTCCGATTATATTCGCGCCGAGATCGAGAACTACATGACGGAGCGCCCGTGCCCGGCGTGCGGTGGCCGGCGGCTGCGCCCCGAGGCGCTCGCGGTGACGGTGGGCGACCGCTCCATTTACGATGTGACGACGCTGCCGGTTAAGACGTTGCTCGCCTGGGTGGACGAGCTTGAAGGCCGGAACGACCAGCCGCCGCTGCTCTCCGAGCGCCAGCTTGCCATCGCCGGGCAGGTGCTGAAGGAGATCCGCTCGCGGCTGGAGTTCATGGTCAACGTCGGGCTGGACTACCTCACGCTGAACCGCGCCGCGGGGACGCTCTCAGGCGGCGAGGCGCAGCGTATCCGGCTGGCGACGCAGATCGGCTCACGGCTGATGGGCGTGCTCTACGTGCTGGACGAGCCGAGCATCGGCCTGCACCAGCGCGATAACATGCGCCTCATCCGCACGCTGGAGAGCATGCGCGACCTCGGCAATACGCTGCTCGTCGTCGAGCACGACGAGGAGACGATGCTGCACGCCGACTGGATCATCGACCTGGGGCCGGGCGCGGGCGAGCACGGCGGCTACGTCGTGGCCGAGGGCACGCCGGAGATGATCATGCAGAACCCCAACTCGATAACCGGCGCATTCCTCTCCGGGCGGCGGCGTATCGCGCTCCCGGCGGCGCGGCGTAACGGCAACAGCCACGTGCTGCGCATCCGGGGCGCGCGAGAGAACAACCTGAAGAATGTGGACGTGGACATCCCGCTCGGCAAGCTGGTGGTGATCACCGGCGTCTCAGGCAGCGGCAAGAGCACGTTGATGATCGACGTGCTGTACAGCCGTCTGGCGCAGATCCTGCACGGCGCTCGTAAGCCCGCGGGCGCGCACGACGCCATTGAGGGCGTGGAGCACCTCGACAAGGTCATCAACATCGACCAGTCGCCTATCGGGCGGACGCCGCGCAGCAACCCGGCGACGTATACCAAGCTCTTCGACCCGATCCGCTCGCTGTTTGCCGAGTTGCCGGAGAGCAAGATCCGGGGCTATAAGCCGGGCCGCTTCAGCTTCAACGTGAAGGGCGGGCGCTGCGAGGCGTGCGCGGGGCAGGGTATGATCCAGGTCGAGATGCAGTTCCTGCCGGACATCTTCATCCCGTGCGACGTATGCCATGGCACGCGCTACAATCGCGAGACGCTCCAGGTCAAGTTCAAGGGGCTGTCGATTGCCGACGTGCTTGACCTGACGGTCAGCGAAGCGATCGAGGTGTTCGAGGCCTTCCCGGCGATTGTCAGCCGCCTGGAGACGCTGGAGGCGGTCGGGCTGGGGTACATCCGGCTCGGGCAGCCGGCGACGACACTCTCCGGCGGCGAGGCTCAGCGCATCAAACTGAGCCGCGAGCTGGCGAAGCGCTCAACCGGGCGGACGCTGTACGTGCTCGATGAGCCGTCCGTCGGCTTGCACGCCGCCGACGTCGAGCGGCTGATCGCCGTGCTGCAGGCGCTGGTCGATCAGGGGAACACGGTGCTGATCATCGAGCACCACCCGGATATCATTAAGGTTGCCGATCACATCATCGACCTGGGCCCCGAGGGGGGCGATGCCGGCGGCATGATTGTCGCGCAGGGCACGCCGGAGGAGGTCGCGCAGGTCGAGCACAGCTACACCGGTCAGTTTCTGCGAGAGCTGCTGGCGCGGGAGGCCGTCAGCGCCGCGGACTGAGACGTCACAGGGTAGACAGGGGGAATTGATGAGTAGCAACGGAGCATCCCGCCGGATGCTGGTTTCGGTTGCGCACCCGGACGATGAGTCATTCGGCATGGCAGGCACGATTGCCCGCTACGCAAACGAGGGGGTCAAAGTCGCGGTGATCTGCGCAACAAATGGCGATGTCGGCTCTGCCGACGAGGAGTACCTGCAGGGGTACGAGTCGGTGGCGGAGCTACGCATGGCCGAACTGCGTTGTGCCGCGGCGGAGCTGGGCTTTGCCGAGTTGTACACGTTCGGCTACCGCGACTCCGGCATGCCCGGCTCGCCGGACAACAACCACCCGGCTTCGCTGTGGGCGGCCAGCGACGACGAGGTGACGGCCCGCGTGACGAAGGTCATCCGCGAATTCAGGCCGCACGTCGTCGTGACGTTTGACCCGTACGGCGGCTACGGCCACCCCGACCATATCAAGATGCACCGGGCGACGACGGCGGCTTTCGAGCGCGCGGGCGACCCCACCTGCTACCCCGAGCAGATCGAAGCAGGGCTGGAGCCGTACAGCCCTCAGAAGCTGTACTACATGACGATGGACCGCCGCGTGATGAAGCTGTTCGTGCGGCTGATGCCGCTCTTCGGGCAGGACCCGACACGGATGGGCCGCAACAAGGACATCAACTACGTGGAGATCGTCGAGCACAGCTACCCGATCCACGCGTTTGTCGATACGCGCGCCTACGCCGCGCAGGCCGAGCGCGCGCAGATGTGCCACGCGAGCCAGCTTGGCGGCTTCGGCGGGCCGAGCCGGTTCATGCAGTTCCTGATGCGGATGCGCCGCCTGCTCGTCGGGTTCTACACGGAGACGTATATGCGCGCCTGCCCGCCCGTGCCTGACGGCGTGCGTGTCAGAGAACGCGACCTGTTTGAAGGCGTTGCCGCTGATTAAAAATCGTGGTTCCAATTCCAATCAACAACAACCTGAACCGCTTTTACGACGCGAAGGAACGCCATGCTCGTCGACATCCTGCCGGTTGGCCCCCTCCAGGCCAACTGTTACCTCGTCACCTGCGCGGAAACCCGCGCCGCCTTGCTCATCGACCCCGGCTGGAACAGCCCGGCCATCTCAGAGGCGATTGCCGCGCGCCGCGCCGACGTGCGCCTCATCGTGAACACACATGCCCACTGGGATCACATCGGTGGGAACGCCCACTTCGTACAGGAGACGGGTGCGCCGCTCGCGCTGCACCACGGCGACCTGCCTCTCCTGCGGCGGAAGGGTGGGGCGGAGGCGTGGGGCGTCCCGCTGCCGCCCAGCCCGGAACCTGACCGGCTGCTGAACCCCGGTGATGTGCTTGAGATCGGGCGGCTGCGGTTTGAAGTGCTCTTCACGCCGGGACACTCGCCGGGGCATATCTCGCTGTATGAGGCGGCACACCGGGCGCTGTTCTGCGGCGATGTGCTCTTTCAGCGGGGGATAGGGCGCACCGACCTGCCGGGTGGTGACGCGGCGGCGCTGTTCCGGTCGATCCGCGACGTGCTGTTTGCCCTGCCCGACGACGTAACCGTCTATCCCGGCCACGGACCGGCGACGACGATCGGCGAGGAGCGTGTGGGCAACCCCTGGGTTAGCATCTAGGCGCCCCCGCCTTGACGACCGCGCACCGAGCGCCCGCTTTGGCGGGCGTTACTCGTTTACGGCCAGCATGTGGCGGCGCACCACGCTCTGACCATCCTCACTCAGCACCCAGTCGAGGAAGGACCGCAGCGCACCCTGTGGCTCAGCACCGGCGACGAACTCCACGGACGTCACGAGGCGGTAGGTGTTGTTGCGGGCATTTTCGCGCGTCGGCTCAACGTCTTCGTAGGCCAGGGGCTTGATATCAGGCGGCTGCGCCTCGCCTGAGGCAATACCCACCGCGCCGGGTGTCTGTGCGACGATCTGGGCCGCGTGCTCTCCGCTCGCGGCGACGCGTGCCGAGCCGGTCACCGGAGCGCCGCTCAGCACCAGCGTGTCGAAGGCCAGCCGCGTGGACGTACCGGCCTCAGGGACGACTACCTCGATGCGCTGCGGCGGCAGTCCGTCCGGCGCGGGCCAGCCTCGCACCTGCCCGGTGAAGATCGCGCGCGCGTCCACCCGGTTCAGCCCATCCACTGGCAGATCGGGATGACCAACGAGCACGAGCATTTCCTGCGCAATGGGTGTATGGAACAACGCTTCGCCCTCGACCGGGTGCAGCACGAGCGCCGCATCGGCTCTGCCAGTTTCAACGGCGTGCAGAGCGCCCTCGCGGCTGGTCGGTATCAGCGAGAGCAGCGCGCCGGGGTGCAGAGTCTCGTAGCTGTTGAGCAGACTCTCGGCGAGCGGGGCGGTGGCATCGTCGACGGCAAGCCGGATAGTCGGCGCGACGGGGTTCAGCGCAGCGCCGCCCGCACAGCCGGCGAGCAGCGCGGCGAGCGCGACGAGAACCAGCGTGCGAGCGGCGGGAGACATAGTTCCGTGCTAGCCTCCGCGCACGAGCAGCACGAGGAGACAGACCAGCGACGCAACGACGCAGTATCCGGCAAAGATCAGCGTGGAGCGCGTCCGCAGGTAGTTGAGCAGCCAGCGGATGACGAAGTAGGCGCTGACCAGCGCGGCGAGAAAGCCTGCCACGAGCGCGCCAACACTGGCGCCCGTCGCGCCGTTTACGGTGAGGTCGGTAATCTGCACGATGCCGACGCCGATGATCAGCGGCGTCGAGAGCAGGAAGCTGAAGCGGGCAGCGCCTTCGCGGGACATATCACGCAGACGCCCGGCGGCGATCGTCGCGCCCGACCGGCTGATGCCGGGCAGGATCGCCAGCGCCTGCGCCAGCCCGATGAACAGGCCATCCCACCACGTCATATCGTCGATGTCGCGCTTAAGCTTGCCGATCTTCTCCCCTGCGTACAGTATCACGGCGGTGATCAGCAGCGAAATGGTGGCGAACAGCGGGCTCTCGAAGAGACGTTCGAAGAACGAGCGGAACAGCAGCCCTAGCACGGCTGCCGGGATGACGCCGAGCACCAGCAGGAGCAGCAGCTTGAAGTGCGGCGTGACCCGGCGCGTCTTTACCCATTCGATGCTCGCCCGAAGCATTTGCAGCCAGTCCTGCCAGAAGAACGCAAGCACACCCACCACCGTCCCCAGGTGCACGACAACAGTGAACGTCAGGCCGGAAGGGTCCCAGCCAAGCAGCCAGGGCACCAGCACAAGGTGCCCCGAGCTTGAGACAGGAATGAATTCTGTGGAGCCCTGCAACAGCCCCAGTATGATTGCCTGGAATATTGTCAACCCGTAATTCCTTTAAACTGCTATCTGAAAAGCTCGCATACCGGCGCGGGGCTCTTCGCACGCATCGCCAGAAAGAATCTACACGGGCTGCTCGAGCTTCGCCAGTGTTTCAGCCGCAAAGCTGGCAAACTCGCCCCGGATGATCGCTGCGCGCATCTCCTGCGCCAGCCGGACGAGTGTGCGCACGTTGTGGATCGAGAGGAGAGTCGCGGCGAGCATCTCCTCGCTCTTGAGCAGGTGGCGGATATAGGCACGGGAGAAGGTCTGGCAGGTGTAGCAGTCGCACGTCTCGGAGATGGGCGCGGCGTCCCGTGCGAAGCGGGCGTTCTTCATGTTGAGCCGCCCGTACTCGGTCATTGCCGCACCGTGACGCGCCAGCCGTGTCGGCAGCACACAGTCGAAGATGTCCACGCCCCGCGCGACCCCGTGGATCAGATCCTCAACTGTGCCGACGCCCATCAGGTAGCGGGGCTTGTCGGCGGGCAGCAGCGGCGTGGTGACCTCCAGCGTGCGGTACATATCCTCTTTTGATTCGCCGACCGACAGCCCGCCAATCGCGTAGCCGGGGAAGTCAAGGCTGGCAATTGCCTCGGCGGACTGTGCCCGCAAATCCTCGAAGATGCCGCCCTGCACGATGCCGAACAGCGCCTGCCTGTCGCGGTTGGTCCAGGCCTCGCGGCAGCGGGCGGCCCAGCGGTGCGTGCGCTCCAGCGCGAGCTTCAGATAGTCGTAGTTATCGGGGTCGGCCAGCTCGTCGAAACACATCATGATGTCCGCGCCGAGGTTCTGCTGGATGGCGATGGACCGTTCCGGCGTGAAGCGGTGCAGCGACCCGTCGAGGTGTGAGCGGAAAGTAACGCCGTCGTCGTCTACCTCGTTGATGTCGCCCAGGCTCCACACCTGAAAGCCGCCGCTGTCGGTGAGCATCGGTCCATGCCACTGCATGAACTCGTGCACGCCGCCCATCTCGGCGATCAACTCGTCGCCGGGGCGGAGGTAGAGGTGGTAGGTATTGGCGAGCACCAGCGTTGCGCCAAGCTCTTCAAGCTGGCGTGGCGTCAATGCTTTGACCGTCGCCTGCGTGCCGACGGGCGCGAAGACGGGGGTTTGCAGGGCTCCGTGCCGGGTGATGAAGGTGCCCGCCCGCGCGTTACCTTCGGTGGCCTCAATGGTGAAGCTGAAGAGTTCCTGAGTCATGGGAGCGATTATACCACCCGGCAGGCAGCCCGTCCTAGGAAGTGGTTTGCCGGAACGATGCCCTAGCCATGCAGGTACTGCTGGTCCACATACTTGAGCACGCGGCGCAGCGGCTCACGCGCCCACGACGAGCGGATCGCGCGCAGACGCTCGATAGTGTCTTCATCCAGCCGCACGCGCTCCGGCTCGATAGCGTCCGTCATGGTAAAGAACACATCCGCCTCGCGCTTGGCGTTGATGATCTCCGCCGCGTGGGCCATGTAGAGGAACGGGTCGTACTCCTGAAAGTCCTTCACGGTGCACTGCGCGACAATGCTGCGGGCCCACCACACCAGCGCTTCGGGCAGGTGGCCCCGGTCGAACTCCGCCAGCCCTGCGACGGAGTACAGGCGGTATTTGCGCGGGCAGCGGGGGATGGCCTCACGCGCGATCTCCAGCGCCTCGTCCGCGAACTGCCTCTGGTAGTAGATGTAGGCAATCATGAAGGGGATAAGGTCGTTGTCCGGGTACATCTTCATCAACGACTTACCGTAGTCGATGGCGTCCTGCACGCTGCCCGCGTCACGTAGCTCCGCTACATGGGCCAGTTCAGGGATGCTCGTCTCGTCCCGCTCGTCTCTGATCTCCTCGAGGGGGAGGGTGATGCTCATGTGAAAGAATTTTTCTGCGCGGTTCATGAAGTATTACCTCGGATGATCATGATGATGGTGATGCTTTGGCGAACAAGTCCGGGGATTAGTGTACAGCAGGCAGCAGGCGACGCAAGCGGGAAAAGTACGGAGTCGCAGGCTGGTGCGTAGGTGGTGGATGTGTCGCCACGTGTGTGGAATACACCGTTGCGAATAAACTTCGCGGCTCCCGAACGCCCGCTTATGCGGTATACTTGGAGCGGCGCGAACCGTTGCGCGATTGTCCCCGACTGGCGGCGAGGAGTTACCGTGAAAACCATCGCACTGATCGCTCACGACGGCAAGAAAGACGAGATGCTCGAATTCGTTCGCGAGCACCTCGATCTCCTGAAGAAGTACCACATCATCGCGACGGGCACGACCGGCGGGCTGATCCACGATCAGACGGGGCTGGAGGTGGAGCGGGTGCTCTCCGGCCCGATTGGCGGCGACGTGCAGATCGCCGCGCGGGTCGTGACCGGCGAGGTCGCCGCGGTGATCTTCTTCATCGACAGCCTGGAGCGCCACCCGCACGACCCCGACATCCAGACGTTACAGCGCCTCTGCGTGGTGCACGATGTGCCGCTTGCGACCAACCCCTCTACGGCCAGGCTCATCCTGCTTGGCAGCGAGCCGGACTGAGGCGTGAGGCTCAGTTGACAGTCAGCCGCGCACCGGGTGAAGGTCATCATTGACAGAAACCTCACCTGTTGTCTACAATACGGGGGAGTTAGTTCAGGTTAACAACCAGGCGATCTATCACGTGGTACAGGGGAGAGTCTCCACGAGGAGCGCCGAAGGGGCAAGCTGGCGCCACTATTGCCAGGCGAAACTCTCAGGCACCAGGACCCTGTTCCGCGCCTCCTCTGGAAAGTCTGCGCCGGGCCTCCTGCGACTACTTCCCGCGCAGCGCCGATGGGGCAAGCCCGCATACCACGCGGGTGAATCTCGCAGGCTAATGACAGGGGAGTGCTCAGCGAGTGCTTTGCGCACTTGTTGTGCACTCCCCTGTTGTTTTTTTGTAGCGCCACACAATACCAGTTAGGAAAGCGAGGACAACTCATGGCCGATTGGAATATCCCTGAGGAAGGCTACAAGTTTACGAAGTCCGATGAGTGGATCAAGCTCGAGGGCGACGAGGCGCTCGTCGGCATCACGGACTACGCCCAGGATCTGCTCTCCGACCTCGTCTTCGTCGAACTGCCGTCGGTGGGTGACAGCTTTGACCAGGGCGAGACGTTTGGCACGGTCGAGTCGGTGAAGGCCGCTGCCGACGTCAACCTGCCGGTGAGCGGCGAGATCGTTGCGGTGCATGCGGAGCTTGAAGATGCGCCCGAGACGATCAACCAGGATCCGTATGGTGAGGGCTGGATTGTCCGCATTAAGGTGTCGGACCCGTCCGAGCTTGACGGCCTGATGGATGCCGCTGCTTACCGCGCCTACTGCGAGGAGCGTGCATAACTGCCGCACGGGCGCCCACACCACAGGGCGCCCTGTATCGCTGCATGCGAACTCCGGTCAGCTTTGACAGGATGACGGGGTTTCTCAAGGAGCATATGGAATGAGCTATCTACCTCATACTGAGGCTGATGTAAAGGCCATGCTGGAAGCTATCGGCGTCGAACGCGTCGAAGACCTGTTCCAGGATGTGCCTGAATCGGTCCGTTTCCCCGAACTCGACCTGCCGGCGGCGCTCTCCCAGATGGAGGTGGCGTGGCTGCTCGAGAACATGAGCGACGAGAACTTGCCCGGCGGTAAGACGGCGATTTTCCTCGGCGCTGGCACCTACAACCACTACATCCCGCCTGTAGTGGGCCACATCATTCAGCGTGGTGAGTTCCTGACCGCTTACACGCCGTACCAGCCGGAGGTCAGCCAGGGCACGCTGCAGGCGATCTTCGAGTATCAGAGCATGATCACCCAGCTTACCGGCATGGAGGTTTCGAACGCCAGCCACTACGACGGCGCGACCTCGCTGGCCGAGGCGGCGATCATGTCGTACAGCCACTTCCGCGGCAAGCGCTCGAAGCTGGTGCTGTGCTCCGGTATCCACCCCGAATACCGCGACGTGGTCCGCACCTACATGCAGGGGATGGACGTGGAGATCGTCGGCGACGAGTCCTGCTGGGTGGATATGGACAAGCTCGTCGAACATATCGATGACAATACCGCGATGGTGGCGGTCGCCTACCCGAACTTCTTCGGCGAGGTAGACCCGATTGAGAAGGCCATTCAGGCGGCGCACGAGCACGGCGCGCTGGCTGTTGTTGTCGCCGACCCGATTTCGCTTGGCCTGCTCAAGCCGCCCGGCTGGATGGGCGCGGATATCGTCGTCGGCGAGGGGCAGGGGCTTGGCATCCCGATGAGCTTCGGCGGGCCGTTCCTGGGCATCTTTGCGACGCGTGAGGCTTACGTGCGTAAGATGGCCGGTCGCCTCGTTGGTGAGACGAAGGACAAGGACGGCAAGACCGGCTACGTGCTGACTCTCGCCACCCGCGAGCAGCACATCCGCCGTGAGAAGGCGACGAGCAACATCTGCACCAACCAGGGGCTGATGGCGCTCTCTGCCGCCATCTACCTGAGTGTGATGGGCAAGCACGGGCTGCGGCAGGTGGCGGAGCTGTGCTACCACAAGTCGCACTATGCGGCGGACGAGATCGCCAAGCTGGATGGCTACAAGGTGTTCCGCGATAAGCCGTTCGTCAAGGAGTTTGTGGTCGAGTGCCCGCTGCCCGTTGAGGAGATCAACGCCTATCTGCTTGAGAACTACAGCATTATCGGCGGCTACGACCTCAGTAAGCGCTACCCGGAGCGCGAGCGGCAGATGCTGATCGCCGTGACCGAAATGAACACCCGTGACGAGATCGACACGCTGGTGCGTGCGCTGGCGGAGGTGGCAGAATGACAGAACCGCTAATCTACGACCTGAGTTCGCCGGGGCGGAAGGGCATCCAGATGCCCGCGCCGGATGTCCCGCTCGCGGAGCTTCCGCAGGACCTACTGCGCGACGAGCTGGATCTGCCCGAGGTGAGCGAGATCGACGTGGTACGGCACTTCACCCGCCTGTCGCAGATGAACCACGGCATCGACATCGGCATGTACCCGCTCGGCTCGTGCACAATGAAGTATAACCCCAAGCTGAACGAGGACATGGCACGCCTGCCGGGCTTCGCCGCGCTGCACCCCTACCAGCCGCTTGACACCGTTCAGGGCGCGCTGGAGGTGATTTTCAACGTGCAGGAATGGCTGAAGGAGCTTGGCGGGTTTGCGGCGGTGTCGCTCCAGCCCGCAGCCGGGGCGCAGGGCGAGCTTGCCGGTGTGCTGATCATGCGCAAGTATCACCTCGACCGGGGCGATACGAAGCGCAACAAGATGCTTATCCCCGACTCGGCGCACGGCACGAACCCCGCCAGCTCGTCGATGAGCGGCCTGCACGTCGTGGAGATCCCCTCCGATGACCGGGGCAACATCGACCTTGAGGCGCTGCGGGCGGAGTGCGATGACACCGTCGTTGGCCTGATGCTGACCAACCCGAACACGCTTGGCCTGTTCGAGGAGCATCTTGAAGAGGTTATCGAGCTGGTGCATGGCTGCGGCGGCCTGATGTACGGCGACGGCGCGAACTTCAATGCCCTGATGGGCATCATGCGCCCCGGCGACATCGGCTTTGACGTGATGCACTTCAACCTGCACAAGACGTTCAGCACGCCGCACGGCGGCGGCGGTCCCGGCGCTGGCCCGGTCGGCGTGGCCGAGCATCTTGTGGACTTCCTGCCCGGCCCGATCGTCGAGATCGTCGAGGAGCCGGAGTCGGAGGACGAACTGCCGGTGTACGGCTTCGTCACGCCTGCCAAGTCGATTGGCCGCATGAAGGCGTACTACGGGCAGTTCGGCATGCTGGTCCGCGCGCTGTCGTACATGCTGGTCTACGGCGGCGAGGGGCTGCGGCGCGTCAGCGAGATGGCCGTGCTCAACGCCAACTACCTGCGCGTCAAGCTCAACGACACGTACCACGTGCCGCATGACCGCATCAGCATGCACGAGTTCGTGTGTGAGGGCCGCTTCGACGATGCGCCGGACATCCACGCGCTCGACATCTCCAAGCGGCTGATCGACTACGGCTTCCACCCGCCGACGAACTACTTCCCGCTCATCGTCCATGAGGCGCTCATGATCGAGCCGACCGAGACGGAGAGCAAGGAAACGCTTGACCAGTTCATCGAGGCGATGAAGGCCATTGCCCGCGAGGCGCGTGAGAACCCCGAAGTGTTGCGCGAGGCGCCGCACACCGCGCCCATCAAGCGACTGGACGAGGTCGGCGCGGCGCGCAACCTGGTGCTGTGCTGCCGCCCGGTCAACCTGCCCGAGCCTACTGCCAAGTAACAGTGGTGGCGCGGTAGGGTCAGAACCCGAACGAAAATGAAGAGACGCCCGGCACACTGCCGGGCGTCTTTGTTGTGTGGGCGGTACAAGACTCGAACTTGTGACCTCCTCCTTGTAAGGGAGGCGCTCTATCCAACTGAGCTAACCGCCCGCCGACGGCTTATTATACCCAAGCGCAGAGCGGAGTACAAAGACGCGGGCCGCGCACTGATGCGATGTTAACCCTTGTCTGAACCCCCTCTAACCTCGCTTCGCCCGGTTTGTCTCCCCCTTGCAAGGGGGAGGTGGTGAGATCCGCGAAGCGAAGTCCGTCAGAAGGGGTTCCGATGTCGTTTTGCGCCCCCCTGAAACTACCGGCTAGATCCTCGGTAGCACCAGCCCCTGCTGGCCCTGGTACTTGCCGCGGCGATCCGCGTAGCTGACGGCGCACTCCTCGTCGCCCTCAAAGAACAGCACCTGCGCGATGCCCTCGTTGGCATAAATCCTCGCCGGGAGCGGCGTTACGTTGCTGATCTCCAGCGTGATGATGCCCTCCCAGCCGGCCTCAAGCACCGTCGTCGGGATGAGCACGCCCGCGCGGATGTACGTCGACTTGCACAGGACGATCCCCGTGACGTTGCGCGGCATGCGGATGTATTCGACTGACCGGGCCAGCACAAACGAGTTCGGCGGGATGGTGCAGACGTCGCCCTTCACGTCCACGTATGCGTTCGGGTCGAAGTTCTTGGGGTCGACGACGGTGGAATGCACGTTCGTAAAGACCTTGAACTCGTCCGAGACGCGGATATCGTAGCCGTAGGACGAGACACCGTACGAGATCACGCCCTCGCGGACCTGCCCGCTCACAAACGGCTCGATCATGCCGCATTCGGTTGCCATCTTCTCGATCCAGGTGTCAGATTTGAGGCCCATTTCCTCTTCTCTCAACGTCAGGGTCAGCAGGTTTGTCGTCCACAGATGAACACAGGTAGGTTACCGGGGCAGGGGCCGGTCCTCAACCCGACCCCTGTCAAGACCATCGCTACATCTGCTCCGGGGCGGACATGCCCATCAGGTCGAGCGTGCGCCGGAACACGATCTGTGCGGCGGCGTAGAGCTTCAGACGCGCCTTCGCCAGGTCCTCGGGCACATCGCTGTGCAGCGCTCGGACCTCATCATACGTCGGGTGGAAGGTGCGGGCAAGCTCCTCGTGTGCCCAGAACGCGATCCGGTGCGGCTGAAGCTCCTGCACGCACGTCTCGATGATCTCCGGCAGTTCGATCAGCTTGCGGATCAGATTCAGTTCTGCCGGGCTGGTCAGCAGGGAGACATCGCCGCCCTCCATCGACACGCCGCGCTCTGCGGCTACGCGCATCATGCTGGCGCAACGCACGTGCGCGTTTTGGATGTAGTACACCGGGTTCTCGTTGGACTGCTTGCGGGCCAGTTCCAGGTCGAAGTCCATGTGAGACTCCGGGCTGCGGGCCAGCATGAAGTAGCGCACGGCGTCCGGCCCGACGTCGTCCACCAGCTCGTCAAGCGTGACGAACTCGCCCCGGCGCGTGCTCATGCGGACCGTCTCGCCGCCCTCCGAGAGCGTGACGAACTGGTGCAGGATCACGCGGATGCGGTCGGCGGGGTAACCCAGCGCAGCGACCATAGCGTGAACGTCCTTCGCCTCCTCGATGTGGTCGGTGCCGAGGATGTTGATCGCGAGGTCGAAGCCGCGCTCCAGCTTGTTGATGTGGTAAGCCGTGTCGGGCAGGCGGTAGGTCGGCTCGCCGTCGGACTTCACCAGCGCCTTGTCCTTCTTCACGTTGCGCAGCTTGCGCATGCGGATCCACGTCGCAGTTGCGCCGCCGCTCGCCGCATCGAGTTCTTCCTCGTCGGGGCGCTCCTCGTAATCCTCATCACGCTCCGGGGTAGGGGCCTCGTAGACAAGCCCCTTCTCGCGCAGGGCGTCGAGCGTCCGCCAGACCGAGCCGTCCTCGTACAGCGACATCTCGTTGAAGAACACGTCAAAGGTGATGCCGATCCGCCCCAGCGAGGCGCGGATCATCTCGAAGATGCGGGCCTCGGCGGCCTCCTTGAACACCTCCCAACCGGCGTTCGCCAGTTCGTCGCCCCTCTCCGCGATCAGTTCGTCGGCGATATCGTAGATGTACTCGCCCCGGTAGCCGTCGGCGGGGAACTCCGCCTCAAGCCCCAGGCGCTCGCGGTAGCGTGCGCGGACGCTCTCACCGAGCAGGCGCATCTGCCGCCCGGCGTTGTTGAAATAGTACTCCATCTCGACATCATATCCGACGGCGCGCAGCAGCCGGGCGAGCGTGTCGCCCATCACGCCGCCACGCACGCGCCCGACGGTGATCGGCCCGGTCGGGTTGGCGCTGACGCACTCGACCTGTGCCCGCTTCCCGGCGAAGTCATCGAACTGTGCGTAGCTGTCGCCAGCGGCAAGGATGGCATCGACCTGCTGCTGCAGCCAGCGGTCAGCCAGCCGGAAGTTGATAAAGCCCCCGACGCGCTCGATGCTGCCGATGTAGTCGGCTTCGGGGAAATGATCGATGATGGCCTGCGCGATGTCGTCCGGCTTCATGCGGGCGAGGCGCGCAAGCTGCATTGCCACCGGGGTGGCATAGTCGCCGTGATCGGCCTGGCGCGGGCGCGCGACGGATGGCTCCGGGATGTCGAATTCGGGCAGCGCACCGGCTTCCTGTGCGCGCTGGATGGCCTGTTTTATCTTCCCGGCAAGGTCTCTCGGTATGCGGATCACAACTCACTCCTCACATGGCTGGAAATGCGCCCGCAATTGTATCACGGATTGCGCGTGTGTCCATTGCGACGGTGGCTGTTGGTGTGACACCTTTGTCTGGGAACCCCTCCAGCCTCCCCCTTGCAAGGGGGGCTGCCTGCTCTCACTGCTTGCCGCGTATGTCGATGATGCCGTCCTTCACGGGGTAGGCGGCGTGACACACCCCGCAGCATAGTTCGGCGGGGTGTTCCTCCCACTGCGCAGAGCGGCACGCGGGGCAGTGCAGCACATCGAGCATGTGGCGCGCGCCGCTCGGCACATGCCCCGGTTTCACCGCCCACACAAGGTCATAATCGACCTGCCAGGGCAGAAGCTCGACGCGTGTTAGCCCCAGCGATTCCAGCAGCGCGCGGAACTCGTCGGGGGAGTGCGTCTTGCCGGGCATGAGCGCGGCATTCCAGCCGCGCCGTCGCGTCGTGACGAGGATCCCGCCCGGTCGCAGCACGCGCACCGCCTCGGCAAGCTGGGTCGCCGGGTCGGGGGTGAACTCCAGCATCTCCAGTACCGTCACGGCGTCGAACGCCCCGTCGGCAAAGGGTAGCGAGGATGCATCCCGCCACAGCAGCATCAGCCGGTGCTCGTTGCCCCGCAGCTTTTGGGCGGCGATCTCCAGCATCGAGCGGGAGGCGTCCACGCCGATCACTCGCCCGCGAAAGGCAGGCTGCTCGAAGAGCGCCAGCGGCAGGCGCCCGGTGCCGGTTGCGATGTCCAGCACGAGCGCGCCGGGTACGGGCCGCAGCATGTCGGCCAGCGGACGCCCCAGAAAGACCGCCTCCATGTCATCGTCGTACTGCTTGATGTCGTCGTAGCGGCGCGCGGCGAGGTCGTACAGCCAGGTCACGACGCGCTGTCCGAGGTACACGCCCTCGGCGATGATAAGCTGCCAGTACAGGATCGCGCCGAGCGCGACCAGACCAGCCGCCACCAGCACCACGATCAGCCAGGGCGGCATGTCTACAGGATACCCTCCGCCCGCAGCCAGGCTTCGCTGCGGCGCAGCCCCTCATGCAGCGATACGCGCGGCTCCCAGCCGAGCACGTCCTTTGCCTTCTGGTTGGAGATCTGCCCGCCCTCGCAAAGCTGAGAGATGATGTACGCAACCCGGTAGCGCTTGAAGAATGGCTCGGCGAAGAAGGCCGCCGTGCGTGCCAGCCAGCAGGGCACGCGGATCGCGCGGGTGGTGGGGACCATAGCCATGTACCCGCCGAGGAAGTCCCGCATGGTGATTGGCCCGTCGTCCACCGCGTTGAACGTCTCGCCGGGGGCAGCGGGGTGCGTGGCAGCAAGCACCAGCAGGTCGAGCAGGTTGTCGATGTAGATGGGGAAGGCGCTTGCCCCGCCGCCGCTCAGGAGCGGCATCCGGCCTTTCTTTGCCCACCGCGCGAGGCGCGCCGTCCACGTGGGAGAGCCAGGCCCGTAGACCATGCCGGGGCGCACGATTACGGCCTTTAGCCCGGTCTCGGCGGCGACCTGCCGCAGAGCCGCTTCGGCCTGGATCTTCGTGTCGCCGTAGGGATAGTTGAACAGCTTGAGGGGCGTTGTCTCGTCCACGTCGCGCCCGCCGCGAATGCCGTAGACCGAGATGCTGCTCGTGAACACGAACCGCTCGACGCCTGCCGCCGCGCTGACCTCGGCCAGATCGCGCGTGGCGGTGACGTTCACCGGGTAGGCGTTCTTGACGTCCCCACGGCCCAGCCACGCAGCGATGTGCATCACAACCTCGACGCCCTGCGCGACGATCTCGGCCATGCGTTGGCGGTCGGTGATGTCGCCGCGCACCACCTCGATGCCTGCCGCACGCAGACCATCTGCGCTCCCGGGCCTGCGTTCCAGCGCAAGGACGTGCGCCCCGTCGTTGTGGAGCCGCCGCGCCAGGTGCCCGCCGATAAAGCCGGTCGCGCCGGTGACCAGCACGCGCTTGCCTGCCAGTGTGCCACTCATGGAACTTCCTTCGAGGTCCGTACGTTAAGGATATAGACTTAAAACATCGACGCCTCGCGCTGATTGGCGGGCTGCCGACGGAACAAGTGTAGCGGATGGCCCGAGCCGTCTGCAAGGGCGCCCGTTGGGGCTGGTGGCACGCTCTCAGGGCTGGTGCTACAATCCGGTCCGCCTATCTGGCTGACCCAGAGGAAAGGAAGAGCGATGACAAAGACCGTACGCCTTCTCCCTATACTCGTGCTAGCCCTGGTGCTCGCTGCCTGTGGCGGAACGGGGATGGCACAGGTTCCGACCCAGACGCCGCAGTTCATCGTGATTACCGACACACCGGAGGGCGGCGTACCGGCCCAACCAGCCAGCACGCCGGAGCCCGGCGCAACGGACGCGTTGGGCGGCACGGCTGCGGTAGACACCGGCATCGTGCCTATCCCGACGCCGTTCCTCTGCAAGGCTCAGGTGATTGAGCAGAGCTTTGAAAACGGCTTTATGTTCTGGGTTGGGGGGACGACGGAAGAGCGTTGCAACGTGGAACACGACTTTACCCCCGGCTCAGGCGAAATCTGGATCTCGATCTTCCCTGATGGTGGGCAGGTCGGTGAGTGGGTTGTCGTGACGGATACGTTTGATGAGACGGTTGACCCCGAGTTCGACCCCAACCTGGAGCCGCCCTCGGAGGATCTGCGCCAGCCGGTTCGCGGCTTTGGCAAGGCATGGCGTGAGGCGCTCACGTCGGAACAGCGCGAGCGGCTTGGCTGGGCAACCGGCGACGAACTGCCGTTTGTGACCGATTACCGCTACGATGCGGGCGGCTTCCTCAACGATGCGGGTGAGTACGTGCCGCGCCCCGGTATGCACCGCATTATGGGGCTGGGCGGCGAGCAGTTCTTCTACGACGAGCAGAGCCGCGCGACCTTCTACATCCCGCCGCAGCAGTAGCCGCGCGGGCTAGCAAGCGATCAGCAGGCGGAGGGCAGGCAGCAGCCACACCCCTCCGCCTTTATGATTCGCAGAACTTCTCCACCTGGTAGACCTCGACTTCCATGCCCGGCTCGCGCCACACGCCCGGCGGCAGGCCCATCTTGAGGCACAGCCGGTCAAGAAACTCGACCGGGTCGGGAATCTTCTCCCACACCTGCGGCAGGAACGTGGCGCGGCGATAGTTGTAGTATATCAGCGTGACGCCGTTGATGCCGGGGCGCAACAGACGTGGGATGTCGTCCGGACGCTCTGCGTCAAGCGGCACAGGGGGCGTGAGTAACGAGATTTCCACGCGGAGGTTATCAAGCTCGCCGGGCGTAACAGGCTCAAAACGCGGGTCATGCAGGGCGGTTTCCGCTGCGGTGCGGATGACCTCCTGCACGAGCGGCAGATGTGCGGTGAGCACGCCCGTACAGCCGCGCAGCGCGCCGCTGTCGCGCTCGGTGAGCGTGACAAAGCACGCGCGAGGCTTTGTCAGCGTGGGGGGCAGGCATTCAAGGTCTACGTTCGGGAGCGCTGCGCCGCTCACAGCACAGGCGATGCTGTCGCGAGCGAGGCGCAGGAGCAGCTCCCGCTCGGCGGCTGGCAGCAGGTCGCTGCATGCATCTGACATATCGATAATGGCTCCTGGTGCAGTCGCGAGCGTGCTACGCGTCCTGCGTCAGCAGGCGCAGCATCGGCCCGGCGAAATCCGTCAGGTCCGACAGCCCGGCGGCAAGCTCCGCGCGCCGCTCGCCGATAATCAGGGTAGGGACAGGGTTCAGGGTGTGACCACGCACACTGCAATCTTCCAGATTGCCGTGGTCGCTCGTGATGATGATCAGCCCTTCCGAGTCGTCCCACTCGGAGAGCAGACCCGCCATCACGGCATCGAGCTTCTCAAGCTCAGCCGTTGCCGCATCAAGCTCGCAGCGGTGGCCGATGTAATCCGTAAACCAGTGATCGAAGAAGCTGAAATCGTACTCGCGTGCGAGCCGGGCCATGCGCCGCCCGGCCTCGTGCGGCGTGATGATCGGGGCATCCGGGTAGCCAAGCAATGTGCGCCACGCCTCCCCGGTGAAATCCGCCGAGATGGCTCGCCCGGCGTACATGGCTTCCGGCCCCTGCATCTGCACGCCCCCGGCATGCAGCGCGAGCTGGTTCGCCGAGCGCAGGCGTGTCCCCCGCGCGATGCGCTCCAGGTAGGCGGTGGGGTACGCGTTCAGCAGGGTGCACCGCCGTCCACGCTGTACCATCTTCTTGATGACGCTCTCGCTGCGCACCACCGCGCCGATGCGCGCGTCCGGCTTGGGGCCGTAATGCCCGCCGACGATCATCGGGACGTTGCGCCCGGTCATGATCGTCGCCTGACCGGTCGCGCTCTGCGGCGTGCCGGGGACGCCCAGCACGGCGTCGGTTGGGATGAAGGTCGCCCGTGCGAAGTCCTGGCGAGGCAGGACGTTGGTCCAGGCGTGTCCGCCGGTCAGAGAGGTGAGGGTGGGGAGGGCGGCGCGAACAAACGGGTTCCGGTCGGGGTCGTTATCTCCCAGGCCGATTCCATCAATGAAAAAGAACAGGATACGCACTAACCGTTACCGTTCCTTTCGAAGCGGTACCAAGCAGAGCGAGCATCGGCGGCCACATCCTCGCCGAGGCTCGTCCACACCAGACGAAAATGGGGTGCAAACAACTGCTCGACGGCTGCCGGTTCCAGGCCGAGCGGGCGCTCTGCCGTCGGGCGGAACATGTACGTCATGAAGATGCCGCCGGAGCGTACCAGCCCGGCAAGTGCATTAGCATAGGCCGGCAGGGCGCTGGCAGGCAGGCTGTGCCCGCAGCCGATGTCCAGCGCCAGGTCGAACGGGCCGGGTAGGCTCAGTTCGGCCAGCCGGGTGATGTCGGCACGGACGAAGCGTGCCTGATGACCGGCACCCGCGCGTCGCGCCTTGCACCTTGCCGTTCGGATGGCCTGAGCGACAAAGTCGATGCCGATGACCTGCCAGCCATGTCGGGCGAGATAAATCGCGTTGGTGCCGGTGCCGCAGCCGAGGTCGAGCGCACGCCCTGGCGGAACGCGTTCCACCTCGACAAGGTCTATGACTTCAGGAGGCGTCGTGTTAGTGTCCCACGGCGCGTTCCCCGTCAGATAGCGCCATGCGAAATGGAATCGGCGGAATACAGACATATTTCGGGTAAAACAACAACAGCGGACGACAAACAGCGACGCGCAGCGACGCCCAGACAGCCGACGCGACGCAGGACGAGAGAGGGACGCTAATAAGGCCTGTCACCGGCGCGTTAGCGCGACGCGTATAACATAATATAGCGATCTCTGCCGCTTAACGCCACAGGAACTGCCGTATAGGGCGAACCAGGGAGCATGGTCATGTTGAGGGACTGCATCAGCTCATCGACGTAGGCGGCGTCGGCCAGGTTGTCGTTCGTGAACACCAGCAGGCCATCCGGCGCGAGCGCCTGCGTGCAGGCGGCGAAAACGGCGCGCTGAGCCATCCGCCCGAGGCTTTCAGCCGGGCGGCGGATGAGGATGAGATCGTACGGGCCGGGGGCGTGCCCGGCAAGGTCGGCGGGGCTGGCCTGTACGATCCGCACGCGGCCTGCCTCGACGGGGGCGCTTAGCTGCTCCTGTAGCCCGGCGATCTTGCTCTCATCCTCACCAACGACCGTGACCACCGCCTCGCCGAACAGCTCAAGCAGGCGGCTCACCATGAGCGCCGTTTCCGGCGCGGCAACGACGAGCGCCGAGCGCACGCCGCCGCGCGCCTCCCCGGAGTAGGCGCGTTCCAGCGCGTCGAACAGGCGAACAAGTTCCTCGCTCATGCGGCCCGCCTCGCGGTGAAGCGGCCCAGTACTGCCGCCGGGATGGTGCGGACTTCCTCGATGCCGAGCAGCAGCGCCAGGGCAAAGTACACACCCACGCCGATCACTCCGCCGCCTGCAATGGCAACCAGCGCGCCGGGCTCCAGCACGCGCAGGAAGCCGACGACGGCGGCCATCATCACAAGAGCTGACACAGCCGCCTTCCCGGTGTCAAGCAGGATGCGCCGCGCGTCTACACCGCGCCAGCGGATGTGCAGGATGGTCAGCCCGACGAGCGATTCCACACCGACCGCGATGCCGTTCGCCAGGGCGAGCCCGCCGTGAGCCAGCCGCTGCGGCTGCGCCAGCCAGATGGCAAGGCCGACGTTGAGCAGCGTCGTGAAGAATGAGACGATCAGCGGCGTCAGCGTGTCCTGCTGTGCGGCGAACGCGCGGACGACGACCTCCAGCATCGACTGGCTGATCAGCGTGATCGCGTAGAACTGAAGGGCATAGTACACCAGCATCGTGCTGTCTGCCGTGAACTCGCCGCCCTCATACAGTAGCTGGATTATCGGGCGGCCCAGCACCAGCAGGCCGGCGGCGGCGGGCAGCGTCAGCGTGAGGATCGCCCGCAGCGACCCGCTCAACGCGCGGCGCTGCGCGTCTACATCGCGGTTGGCCGCGAGCGCCGCCATCGTCGGGAAGACCGCAATGCCGATGGCCGTGCCTATGAGCGTCCACGGCATGTTCATCAACTGGTAGGCGTAGCGCAGGGCCGACACGCGCCCCTCGCCCAGCCCGGAACCGAGGTTTGCGTTGATCCAGTCGATGCTGGCGCGCGCCATTAGCAGGTCCACAATGCGGGGCGCCATCAGGATGGCGACGCGGCGCAGCGCCGGGTTGTTGAAGTTAAGCGTCGGGTACCAGCGCACACGGTAGTAGATCAGGCCGGGGATCTGCACGAGCAGGTGCAGCCCCGCGCCGAGCACCGCACCCCAGGCCAGCCCGAACACGCCGATGCGCGGCGCGAGGAAGATTGTCCCCAGGATGATACCCAGGCTGTACATCACCGGCGTGATCGCGGGCAGCAGGAAGTGCTGGCGGGCGTGCAGCGCCCCGGTGACGATGCTGCTCACCGAGAAGATGATGGTCGAGAGCAACAGCACGCGCATCAACTGGATGGTCAGCGCCTGGACCTCGAACGGGAAGTTCGGCCCGATGCCCCAGGGCGCACGCACAAGCGTCGGCGCGGCGAGTGCGACCAGCAGCGAGGCGGCGGCGACGAGTATGAAGATCAGGTTGATCACCTGGCTGAGCAGGCGGTCACTGCCCGGACGGTCGTCCTTTTGCAGGAGTTCGGTGTAGACCGGGATGAAGGCGAAGGCGAGCGCACCGCCCGCCATCATGGTGAACAGCAGTTCCGGGATGCTGTTCGCGGCGGTGAAGGCGTCAAACTCGTTGCTCGTGCCAAACTGGATCGCGATGATGCGCTGCCGGATAAGCCCGACTACCATCGAGGCGACTGTGCCGCCCATGACGATGAGAGTCGAGCGGGCGACCCGCCCGGCGCGGCCCGGATCTGCCTCGCGTGGTGAGTCTGTCGCAGTTGTCGTCGCCTGTCCCATATCGTGCCCCTCACTGTTTCAGCAAAACAGCCAGCCGGGGTGCGCCCCCCTGCTGGCTGCGGATCAGCCCGGTGTGCGGCGCTTCCTGACGGCTGACCCTGTGGCTAGCCGTCGCCGAGTGCGGCGAGCGCCTGCTGTGCGGCGGCATAGTTGTGATTGTACTGCAGCGCCCGCTGGTACATGGCGCGAGCATTGCGCGTGTCGCCGCGCGCCTCAAACACCTTACCCATGTAGTACAGACCCTCCTCCGACTCCGGGTAGTTGCTCGGGTCGGTGGTGGCCCGTGCCAGCGCCATCACATCGTCGTAGCGGCCCGTCTGGTAGTAGGCCTCGTACGGCCCGAAGCGATACCAGAGCGTGCGCCACGGCGTGCCGATCTGCCGCGCCCTGTCGAAGGCAGCAGCGGCCTGCTGATAGTCGCCCAGCGCATTGTAGATCTCGCCGAGGTTGAACCACACGAACGGATCGTCGGGGTTCTGGGCCTGCTCGGCGAGCGTCCGGTTCAGGGCGTTGACATACATCGTCGTGTCGTCGATGTCCTCGCCGATGATGCTCAGCACCTCCGCTTCGCGGTCCGGCGTGTAGACGACGATATACGTGCGGTTGAAGTCCTGCCAGAGCGCGTCAAAGCGGTTGTACTCCCACTTATCGACCGGGAAGTTCGGGTCGTCGTGGCGGCGATTGGTGCCCCAGTACGAGTCCATGGCGGTGAACTCGCCGGTCACCTCGGAGTAGCCGATCATCAGCATGTAGTGGCCCATCCAGCCCTCGTCGGGCAGCTCGTCGAAGCCGCGCTCGATCATGACCGGGATGCCCGCGGCGATGAACTTCTTCAGTACGTCCAGCGTGCCGTTAATGCGCAGGATCGCGCCGAAGCCCTGACTGCGGGCATAGTCGGCCAGTTCATCCGGGCGGACGTTCGAGTCCTCCGGGTGGGGCTTGATGACATTCGACACGTCATCCTGGGTCACCGCCGAGCCATAGAAGCTGAGATAGCTCGTCATCGTCGCCGGGCCGCACTTGTTGTAGCCCTGCGGCACGTGCCGCATGCCAGTGAGAAGCACCTCATCCGGGATGGCCGTCGCTGTGGGCGTTGCCGTCGCTGCAGGAGTCGGTTCGACCTCGGTCGGCTGGGCCTCGGCGGCGGCTGCCCCGACCCCCGGTTGATCGGTCGGCGTTGTCTCCGGCGGCGTGATGGCGGCGAGCGTCGGCCACGGGGTGGCTTCGGCCATGCCGATGGCCGCTGGCTGCTGGAACGGGTCGGGCGTCGGCAGTGTGCGGCTCGGGTCGATATCGAGGATGATCTCGGCAAGCGGCTCCGGCGCGTACGCGATGATATAGCGATCCGGGATGATCCGGCGGATCGTCCTCGGCAGCCACAGCGGTGCGGTGATCGCCATGATCAACACCACGACGGAGGCCGCCATCGCCAGGCCCGGCAGCCAGCCGAGCGGCTGGTTCAGGTTCTGTGTGCCAATACCCTGCCGGCGCTTCTTGCGCGTGTTGTAGTAGGTCTCCGTCTGTGGGAGATTGTTATGGTTCATCGAGGCACCAATTTAACTTTCAATGCTCTCGAGTGCGAGCTTGGCGGCCTCATAGTTGCTGTTGTAGCGCAGCGCCATGCGGAACTGCTTGGCAGCTTCTTCCGGTTCGCCCTGAGCGAGCAGTACCATCCCCTTGTAGTAGAACGGCTCTTCTGTCGCGATCTGGGCCAGTACGGAGTCGGCCAGCGTGTTCACATCGTCGTAGCGGCCTACCTGCAGGTAAGCATCCAGCGGCGCAAACTGGTACCACAGGAAGCGGCCCGGCAGCCCGAGCTTGCGCGCCTCGTCAAACGCGGAGGCGGCATCCTCGTAGCGGCCCAGCCCTACCAGGCTCGTGCCGAGGTTGAACCAGGCGTACGGGTCATTGCGGTTGATGCTCAGCTCGGCCTGCGCGGTGCGCATCGAGTTGGTCCACATCGTTGTATCGTCCATATCCTCGCCGATGATGGACGCCACCGCGGCGGCCTGATCAGGCCGGTAGGCGACGAGGTAGCGGCGGTTGAACTGCCGCCAGAAGTGGTCGATCTCCTCGTACGGGTACGACCAGTTGGGCCGGCGATACGTGTCCATCGCGATGAACTCCCCGGTCCGGTCGGAGAAGCCGACCATCGTCAGGAAGTGCGACATCCAGCCATACGTCTCCGGCTCGGGGTCGTAGCCCGTCTCGATCATCACCGGGTAGCCGGCGAGGATAAACTTCTTCAGCGTCTCAAGCGTGCCGTTATCGCGCACGATCATGTGGTAGCCGAGCGTCTCGGCGTACCTCACCATCTCGTCTGGGCGCACATTCGGGTCGTCCGGGTTAGGCTTGAGGAAGACACGCGCCTCCTCCATGCGGATGTCGACGCCCCAGTAGCTGATCATCGTTGCAAACGACGCCGGGCCGCAGTTGTTGGACCCGGTCTGCTGCTGGAAGTTGAAGCCTGTTAGCAGCGCATCGACGTGGCTGAGGTCAGCCTGGTTGTCCCGGTCGACAGCGCGCGGGTCCACGGCTGCAGCGCGCGCGGGCGTTACCGTGGGCGTCGGCGCGACGGCAACCCGGGTCGGCTGTACGTAGCCGATGGCGCCGGGCGTCACCGGGGGCGGCGTGACCGGAGGCGGTTCCTGCTGTGTCGGCGGCGGGGTCTCAGTCGGTAGCGGCTCGAAGTCCTCAAGAAGCGCCTCTGCCGCGCTTGAGTCGCCCGGCAGATCCGGCGTGGGCACCATCCGGTTCGGGTCGATATCGAAGATGATGAGCTGGAGGTCTTCCGGTGCGTACGCCATGATGTAGCGGTCTGGTACGAACCAGCGAATGGCGGGCAGCCAGGAGCGGGCGGTCAGGACGGCGATGAGCAGGACGAGTCCTGCCGCCGCTGCCCCCCAGATCAGCCCACTGCCTGAACGCCGGGCGTAGCTGTTGCCCACCCGGGGCATACGGTCCCGGCGAAACAGGCTGGAAGAACCACGATAGGCGTAGCCCCGCCTGATCTGGGGTAGTTGATGCCGATTCTTGAAAGAAGCCATACCGGTCTACTCGGATAAATCTACATCAGCGTATTTCAGGCTAAACTGCGAATGACGGGCGCTGAAACAGTGCCCGTCGTCAACAGGTGGCTAGTATAGCGCGCTACCGTGAGCGCTGACAACATGATGCACTGCTGCCGACGCTCACACGCATAGTTTACCGCGCTCGCGGCGGATTATCTAAACGTTCGCCCGGTGCTCCGTCTACGGCTGGGCTGGCTTCACGGGCGCGAACGACGCCGTGAAATGCCGCAGCAGTTCGGGGGCCTCAACAATCTCAACGCCGGCGACCGCCTCTCGGTTCCTTGCGATCTCGTCAAATGTCTCGACGATGAAGTCAAGGTGGCTGCGCGTGTAGACCCGGCGCGGCAGTGCCAGCCGGACCAGTTCAAGCGGCGGATGCACCATTTCGCCGGTTTCCGGGTCGGGGTAGGCGAAGGCCACGCTACCAAGCTCCACGGCGCGGATACCGCCCGCGAGATAAAGCTCGATGACGAGCGCCTGCCCGGGGAACTGCTCAACCGGGATGTGCGGCAGGAACTGCCCGGCATCGACATATACGGCGTGCCCGCCCGGCGGCTCGACAATCGGCACGCCGATCTCCAGTAGCCGCTCGCCGAGGTAGGCGGTCTGCCCGATGCGGTAGGCGAGGTAGTCGAGGTCAAGCCCCTCGTACAGCCCGCGAGCCATTGCTTCAAGGTCCCGCCCGGCAAGCCCGCCGTAAGTCGGGAAGCCTTCCCGCAGGATCAACTCCTGCTGCGCCCGCTCGAACAGCGCGTTGTCGTTCATGCAGAGGAAGCCGCCGATGTTGACCAGCGCATCTTTCTTGGCGCTCATCGTGCAGCCGTCCGCCACGCTGAACATCTCCTGCGCGATCTCAAGCGGCGTCTTGTCGGCGTAGCCCTCCTCGCGCAGTCGGATGAAGTACGCATTCTCGGCATAGCGGCAGGCGTCGATGAAAAACGGGATGCCGTAGCGGTGATAAACCTCGGCGGTGGCTTTGATGTTCGCCATCGACACCGGCTGGCCGCCTGCCGCGTTGTTCGTGACGGTGATCATGCCGAAGGGGATGTTCTCCGGCCCGGTCTCCTCGATGAAGCGAGTCAGCTTGTCGAGGTCCATGTTGCCCTTGAAGGGGTGTCGGTTGGACGGGTCGCGCGCCTCGTCGATCACCAGGTCAACGGGCTTGCCGCCCGCCGCGCGGATGTTGGCCCCCGTCGTGTCGAAGTGGTTATTGCTCGGCACGACCTGGCCCGGCTTGAGAAGCAGGCGGCACAGGATGTTCTCGGCGGCCCGGCCCTGATGGGTCGGCACGAAGTGCTTGAAGCCGAAGATCTCGGTGATGGCGCACTGGAGGTTGAAGAAGTTGCGTGCGCCCGCGTACGACTCATCGCCCTGCATCATGCCGCCCCACTGACGGTCGCTCATAGCCGTCGTGCCGCTGTCCGTCAGCAGGTCAATGTAAACATCCTCGGCGGCAACTTTGAAGAGGTTGTAGCCGGCGGCCTGGAGCTTCGCGAGGCGCTCCTCGCGAGTAGTGCGGCGGATCGGCTCGACGGCTTTGATGCGAAAAGGCTCAGGTGGGTATGATGGCATATGGCTGCTCTCCTCATTTTGTGGCGGATGCCAGTCGTCCCATTGGGGGCACAACAGCACACCGCAGGAACGACACTCGTTGAGACGATTATTAGCTGTGGTATAAGCTTCCTCAGTATAATCGATCTGCGGGCGTTTTGAGCGTTGACAAGTACCTTAAAGCGACTTAAAATCCCCTCTGTTTAGGCTAGGTTTTATCAAGCAGCAGATGCGACCTGAGGCTTGCCGCGGCCTGTCCGTAATTTCCGACTGATCCCCGTTTTGGAGGGCTTCCCGTTATGAAAGTGTATCCGACTGCACAGATTCGCAACATTGCTCTGGTTTCACACCAGGGTGCCGGCAAGACATCGCTTGTCGAGGCGATGCTCTTCAATGCCGGCGAAATTACACGTATGGGAACGGTTGAGCAGGGTACAACGACTTCCGACTTCGATGAGGAAGAGCAGCGGCGCGGGCTGTCGCTCAGCACGTCGCAGATTCCCATTGAGACGAATGGCTACAAGCTGAACATTCTCGACACGCCGGGCTACACCGACTTTCAGGGTGAGGTGAAGAACGCGTTAATGGTGTCGGATATGGCGGTGCTGCTTATCGACGCCAGCTCCGGTGTTGAGGTCGGTGCGGAAGTTTATTGGGGCTTTGCCGACGAGTTTGAACTGCCGCGCATGGTGCTGCTCAACAAGATGGACCGCGACAATGTGCATCCCGAGCAGGTCCTCAATGAGCTGGGCACCATTTTTGACACGCGCTTTGTGCCCGTGCAGCTTCCCATGTTCGAGGGCGGCGAGTTCACCGGCGTCGTCGACCTGCTCAGCATGAAGGCGTGGCGCGGGGCGGACGACAAGCCCGGTGACATCCCGGCGGAATTTGCGGACGCGGCAGAGGAGGCCCGGTTTGCACTGATCGAGGCTGCGGCGGAGTCGGATGACGCGCTGCTGGAGAAGTATTTCGAGGTTGGCGAGCTTTCCGAGGCTGAGATCTGGCAGGGCGTGCGCGCCGGTCTCGCTGCGCAGTCCTTCATCCCGGTTGCCTACGCGGCGGCAACGGCGAATATCGGCGTGAAGGCTTTCACTCGGCTGGTGACTGAGGTATCGATCAGCCCGGACAACCGCCCGAAGGCCTTTACTGGCAAGCGCGGCGACGAAGAAGTCGAACTGCCTGCCAGTGACGGCGGCCCGCTCGCGCTTTACGTGTGGAAGACGACTGCCGACCCCTACGTTGGCAGCCTGACGTACTTCCGCGTGGTCTCCGGTACGCTCAAGGCCGACCAGCGCTATTACAACTTCACCCGTGGCGAGGAAGAGCGCTTTGGTTCGCTGCTCGTCATGCGCGGCAACCAGCAGATGACGGTTGACACGCTGCACGCGGGTGACCTCGGCGCGGTGGCGAAGCTCGGGCACACCGTCACCTGCGATACGCTCGGCGACCGCGGCACGCCTATCATCATTGAACCGCCGAGCTTCCCCATCCCGGTGTACTCGGTGGCGGTCTTCCCGGCGACGCAGGCCGACTCGGCCAAGATGGGCCCGACGCTCACCCGCCTGACCGAGGACGACCCGACGCTGACGTGGCGGCTCGACCCGGCGACGAAGGAAGCGGTGCTTGAGGGGATGGGCGATGTCCACGTGGACGTGGCGATCAAGCGCGCTGCGCGGCTTGGCGTCAACCTCGAGACCGCCGTGCCGAAGGTTCCGTACCGCGAGACGATCACCAAGGTGAACTCGGCGCAGTACCGCCACAAGAAGCAGACCGGCGGCGCCGGGCAGTTCGCCGAGGTTCACCTGCGCGTCGAGCCGCTGGAGGATGGCCAGGGCTTCGAGTTCGGCAACGAGGTGTTTGGCGGTGCGATCTCCAGCTCGTTCATCCCCTCGATTGAGAAGGGCATCAAGAGCGTGATGGAGAGCGGCGTCATCGCCGGCTACCCGGTCGTGGACGTGAAGGCGGTCGTGTACGACGGCAAGGAGCACCCGGTCGACTCGAAGGATATCGCCTTCCAGATCGCCGGGCGCGAGGTCTTCAAGCTGGCCGTCCAGGGGGCGGGCCCGGTGTTGCTTGAGCCCATCCAGATCCTTGAGATCACCGTCCCTGAGGCCAACATGGGCGATGTCATCGGCGACCTGAGCTCGCGGCGCGGGCAGGTGCTCGGCACGGAGATCAACGCCGGGCGCGCGGTTATCACCGCGCAGGTTCCGCTCGCCGAGGTGCTGCGCTACAGCAACGACCTGCGCTCGTTCACGCAGGGGCGCGGCGTCTATACCATGCGCTTCTCGCACTACGCGACGGTCCCCTCGCACATTGCCCAGGAGATCATCGCCAAGGCGAAGAAGGAAGAAGAGGAGTAACCCTTCCTCACCCGCAAACAAGAAGAGCCGCCTATACAGGGCGGCTCTTTTCGATCTGGCTAACAGTGTGCGGCGGTTAGCTGCCCGTAACCCGCTTGCGCATTTTGAGCAGCATCCGCGTGCGCTTCTGCTTGGGGGTAGGGTTCTTAATCAGCATCAGCCCCGCCTCGTAGGAGGCCAGCCCGGCCTGGCGCTGCCCCTCACGGAACTGCAGGATGCCGAGTGCGAGCAGCGTTTCGCCCTGACGGTCCTTGTCGCCAAGCTCGCCGAACATCTCTGCTGCGGTGCGGTAGGCGGCGATTGCCTCATCGATGCGGCCCTGCTTGCTGTAGAGCGGCGCGAGGTTGCCAAGCACCTGGGCCTCGCGGCTGCGGTCGCCGTGCTCGGCGAAGATCTCTCTGGCGCGCTCAAGGCTGACGGCAGCAGCGCCGGTGTCGTCCTCCATGCGCCAGATCACGCCGATGTTGTTCAGCATTTCGGCGGCGTCGAGCGGGCGATCCGCTGCCATGTAGGCGTCGTAGGCTCGCTCGAAGTGGTCAAGGGCCTGGGAGTGCTCGCCAATGCGGAAAAGGCGCAGGCCTTCCTCCTTGAGGGCATCAGCTTCGGGTGACATAGTTGGATACCTCGGTGAACGGCTAAAGGGTGATCTCCAGGATGCTTTCCGCAATACTGCGCAGCTGCTCGACGTCCATCTCGCTCATGCGGATGGCAAGGTCGAGGTAGCTGCGGTTAATCGGCCTGAGTATGAACGCACGCAGATCGGCGGGCAGGTCCGCGAAGCGCTCGAAGTCGGCCTGTGCCTGGAGCCAATTGCCCACCGGGCCATGCCCGTCCACCATATCGCTGATGCGCAGGGGCAGCACCTGGGAGAGAATCTCCAGTTCGGTCACCGAGAGCGCTATTCTGCCGCGCTCCGCGTCGCGCAGCCGCCGGGCGTCGATGCCCGTCTCCTCGGCGATCTGGGCGACAGTGAGGTTCTCGCGCTCGCGCGCCTGCCGGATCTGTATGCCCACGATGCGGTCGCGCAGCGCGATGATCGCCGGTATCTTCTCGCGGACGCTGTGTTCCTGGCGCTTGTCAGCGAGTGTCTGGCTGCCCCAGAAGTGGCTCATCGGCACGTTGTAGGCGTAGGCCAGCACTTCAAGCTGCGGGAGCGTTGGGGAGGCTGCCCCGGATTCAAATGCGCGGTAATCCTCCGTGGCGATGCCCAGCAGTGCCGCCGCGTCCGCCTCACTGCGGCCAGACGCCTGACGCGCGTCGCGCAGCAGCACGCCGAGGATGCGATTTTTCAGCCGAGCACGCTCCTGCTGGGCGGCTGAGCCCGTAAGCGTCCCGGTCGTCAAACGTTCACGCAGACGCCGGATATCCTCTAGTCGTTGCCCCATGACATCCCGCCTCTCACTGGGAAACCGTTGGTTAACAGTTAGTGCGTCTGGTGAGCAGTATAAATGCGCTGCGGGCAGGTGTCAACCGCGCTGCGCCGCGCGGAGGGCTGGATCGTATGGGGAATTCTACGCATTAGCTGGACGGGCGTCGCGTCGCCGCGCTACAGTCAGACTTGAGCAGGTTGAACCATTTGCAAACGGTTAGATACGGGTGTAAAAAATGTGAGATTCATCACCCGCAATGCCGAGACAGCGCATAAGCGCAGCACTAACTCTTAGAGGTTCACCTGTGGTCACCAAACCGCTCAATCCACGAACGCTGGAAGATGCTCCTGATAGCATCCCGGTGGCGCCAGACCCGTTTGCAGGAGGGCCGCCTGCCCCTGTAACGGGTGGGGGGCGGATGCGTCCGGCGTGGAAGGTCACGTTTTACGTAACCTCACCGAGTCAGGGGGTCATCACGCTCGATGTGTGGCGGGTCACGGTGCTGGGCCGGGCCGACCCGATGAGTGCCTTCCGCCCGGACCTCGACTACGGGCCGTACGGCGCGATGCGCTGTGGTGTGTCGCGGCGGCACGCGCTCCTGCGGCCCACCGAAGATGCGCTGAGCATCATCGACCAGCACAGTACGAACGGCACCTGGGTCAACGGGCAGCGCCTGACGCCGGGGCAGGGCTTCCCGCTGACGGACGGTGACGTGATCGAACTGGGCGGGTTGCGGATGATCCTGCGCATCGACGACGCACCGGGCAAGGCGCCCGAAGCGCCGAGCGAGCCGCAGCGCAAAATGAAGGGGTTTGGCTTTCGCTTCCTGGGGCGCTCTTGAGAGAGGCTCGGTGGGCCACCCTGTGCATTGGCTCTGACTGTGGGTTATACTTTGGCTTGATAGCAGACCCGGTCAGCTTGGCCGGGATATTCTTTGCTGAGGAGTGCAGTTATTATGAGTGTTGATTTTCCGGGGAAGGGCCGCGTCGCCGTTCTCAAGACCAGCCCTGAGACGGTAATTGAGGATTACCGGCGTCTGATGCGGATGGCGGACTATCAGGCCGCGCTGCCCAAAGATAAAGAGACGCTGCTCAAGATCAATATTTCGTGGGATACATGGTATCCGGCCTGCTCGACCGCGCCCTGGCAGCTTGAAGCCGCAATTCAGGAGCTTCAGGAAGCGGGCTACCGCGTCAAGGGGGCGCACAACGACACCGTCGTTGTTGACGCACACGCGGGCGAGATCAACAACCGACACAAGTATGTCACCGACAAGTACGGCGTCGAGAACTACTACCTCTGGGAAGAGGACATCGAGTGGGTGACGTACGAGCCTAAGCAGCCCTTCCTGGTGCTGGACAAGGTGTACCCCGAAGGTATTCGCATCCCGAAGGTCTTTTACGATGCGAACATCATCCACCTGCCGACCGTCAAGACGCATGTGTTCACGACGATCACCGGCGCGATGAAGAACGCCTTCGGTGGGCTGCTGCATCGCCGCCGCCACTGGACGCACAGCGTCATCCATGAGACGCTCGTCGACCTGCTGATGATCCAGCAGGACATTCACAGCGGCATCTTTGCGATTATGGACGGCACGTTCGCGGGTGATGGCCCCGGGCCGCGCGCCATGCGCGTGCATGAGAAGGACATTATCCTGGCCTCGGCGGACCAGGTCGCCATTGATGCGATCTCCGCCAAGCTACAGGGCTTCGATCCGATGTCGATCCCGTTCATCCGGCTGGCACACGAGCGCGGGCTTGGCGTGGGCGACCCGAACGAGATCGAGATTGTCGGCTATGACATCAACCAGGAGCCAGCCTGGAACTTCGTGCAGGAGGATACCTTCGCGAGCCGGGGGCAGAAGCTGATCTATCACGGCCCGCTCAAGCCGTTCGAGAACGTGCTGCTGCGCTCGCCCATCGTGCCGTGGAGCTATCTCGCCTCGCACCTGTATCACAACGTCTACTGGTACCCGTTCGTGGGGCGTCCGCGTGTCGAGAAGGCGCTCCAGACGAAGTGGGGGCAGAAGTTCAAGACCTACGGTGATGGTGAGGTCGTCATTCCGGGGATGCGCCCGGAAACCGTTGTTGCCGCCGCTGTTGCCGGTACGGCGACGCTCGCCATGCTGGCCGCGGGCGCGGCGCTTCTGCTCCGGCGGCGCAGCCACTCCGCCTGATCAACTCTCCCCGCGATAGCTGCAGGCCGGTCACTCGACCGGCCTGTTCTTTTTTATTCCCCGGCGAGCGTGTAGCCGACGCCGGGCACGGTCACGACGAAACGCGGCTCTCGCGGGTCGGGCTCCAGCTTCTGCCGCAGGCGGGAGATGTTGACCCGCAGAATGGCGAGGTCGTTCCGGTATTGCTCGCCCCACACCTGCCCGAGAAGCTCCGCGTGGGAAAGCACCCGCCCGTTGTTCTGCACGAGCACCCGCAACAGGTGATACTCTGTCGGCGTGAGGTGCACTTCTTCCCCGCCGACCATCACGCGGCGGCGGCGGAAGTCAATGTGCAGCGAGTCAAGGCTGAACTCAGTGAGGTCGCTGGGCTGCGGCGACCAGCGCACGCGGCGCAGCACAGCCTCGATACGCGCGCGCAGCTCCGACGTGCTGAACGGCTTGGTGAGATAATCGTCTGCTCCAAGCTCCAGCCCTCGCACCTTGTCCTGCTCGTCGTCACGCGCGGTCAGGATCAGCACGGGGCGCGTTGAGTACGAGCGGATCGTCTTGAGAACGTCCAGCCCGTCGAGGTCGGGCAGGCCGAGGTCGAGGATGACAACATCCGGGCGCTGCATGTCGAAGGCAGACAGCGCCGCCCTGCCGGTGTTGGCGGTCAGAATGTCATAACCGGACAGGCTCAGCGAGGTCTTGATAAAGCGGATGATCTTGGGTTCGTCGTCCACGACAAGAACAGAGGCGTTACTCACGGTTATCTCTCTCCACAGATATATACTGGCCGGCGAGTGGCAGGGTGAACGAGAAGGTCGAGCCGACGCCGGGCGTGCTCTCAGCCCAGATATCCCCCTCATGGGCTTCGACGAGGCCGCGGCAGATGGCAAGGCCCAGCCCGATGCCCCGGCGTCCGCCGGGCGAGCCGGACTCGACCTGATAGAAGCGATCGAAAACGCGCTCAAGCTGCTCCGGCGCGATTCCCTGCCCGTGATCTTTCACCGAGACGGCGATGCTGTCCGTGCGGAGTGCGGCAGTCACCTCGATGAGCGAGCCAGGTGGCGAGTACTTGGCCGCGTTGTCGAGCAGGTTGGCAACGATCTGCTCGATGCGGCGCGGGTCGCCCAGTACGTTGGGTAGGTGCGGCGGCACCACAAGATGGATCGGGTGGCCGGGGCGGCGCACACGTGCGGCGGCAACTGCGCTCTCCAGCACATCCTGCAGGCAGATCGACTCTCGCTGCACATGCAGCATCCCCGCCTCGATGCGCGACATCTCCAGCAGGTTGCTGATCAGGTCGGTGAGCTTGTCCGTCTCCTCCTCGATGTCGTGCAGGTGCTCAACGAGCAGGTCGGGCGTGATGCGCGCGTGATGCTCCAGCAGGAGCGACGTGTTGCCCTTGATGGTCGCGAGCGGCGTGCGTAGCTCGTGGGAAACGGTCGAGAGCAGCATCGACTTGAGCTTGTCGGCCTCTTTCGCCCGCTCCAGCGCGATGGACAGGTCTTCAATGGCGGTTGCAAGCTCTGCCGTGCGCTCGGCAACCTGCCGCTCCAGATCGCCTGCGTGCGCGCTGACAGCCAGATACAGCCGCGACTTGTCGACCGCAAGTGCGATTTGCTCGGCGACGGTGGCAAGCAGGTTCAGGTCGTGGTCGTCGAGCGTCGCCGGGCGGCGGCTGGCCAGGCACAGCACGCCGAGCAGCGTGCCGGGCACGGTCACAAGCGGCAGCGCAACCTCGCACGCCGGGTCGTCGCCGCTCGCCTGAACCATCTCTCGCCGGACGGCTGCCGCTCCGACTGTGCCTTCGCCGAGCGGGTACGATAGCCTTCGCCGGACGATAGATTCGGACATACCGTGCAGGCTGACGAGGTCGAGCGTGCTGCGCCGCTCATCCCACAGGTAGATGCCGCCCATGTCCCAGCCGATGTTCTCCAGCACTTCGCGCAGCGACGTGTCGAACACCTGCTGCAGGTCGAACGTGCTGTTTGCGGTCTGCGCGATGGTGTTCAGCGTGGCGAGCGTGTCCGCACGGCGGCTGAGTGCGTCGACGTTGGCGCGGTAGGCGTCGAACAGACGCTGAAGCTGGGCGGTGAGGCTGTCGAACACGTCCTGCTGCCCCGCGCGGGGCAGGGCGGGCAGGCCGCTCGCGCGCATCTGCTCCCCGACCAGCAGGATCAGCGCGCGGAGGCGCCGCGTGAGCACGTGCAGGGTGGCGATGGCGATGCCCGCGGTCACGACGATCAGCACGACGGCGGTCGCGATGTGAATGGGTAGTAACACGCGCACCGGCACGGCATCGTCGAGGCTGGACACGCCGCTTCCCCGGTAGAGGGCCAGCGTCAGCACGCCGAACAGCACGCCGACAAGAAGTTGCCCGCCCAGCAGGGCGACGAGCAGCCGGCGGTATGTCGGCAGGCGCCCAGGCACTCCGGTGGGGCGTGCCCGGTGCGGGTATTGTGTTGCGGTAGCGTATCTCGACATAAGTTTTCCTGCCGGGGCCGGGCGCGGTGTATCCCGGCGCCGCACGGGAAGCGTGTCCTACGAACAATCGGTGACCCGGTATAACAGCACTGTAACATGCTGTTGGATGTGCGAGTATGGGTAATTCTGCTACAATGGCGGGGCGCAACGCGGCAGGAGGTTTCATGAGAGAGTACCGCAACAAGCTGATTCTTGGCGGCCTGTTCGGGCTGGCTGTGCTGGTCGGGCTGCTGCTCTACACCGACGTGCGAGATGCAGGCGCGCACCTCCGGGCCTTCCCGGTGGTGCTGATTCTGCCTGTGCTGATGCTCACCCTGTTCAACTATGTACTGCGCTGGGTGAAGTGGCACACATATCTGCACATCATCGGCGTGGAGAACATTTCCCGCACCGACAGTGCGGCGCTGTGGGTGTCGGGGTTTGTGCTGGCGCTCTCGCCGGGCAAGGTGGCGGAAGTGCTGAAAGCGGCGGTGCTACGCGGCATGACAGGCACACCCATCGCCCGCAGCGCGCCGATTGTCGTCGCGGAGCGTGTCACTGACGGGCTTGCGATGCTTGTGCTCGGCGCAATCGGCTTCGGCGGGATGCTCATGCAGTCCGCGCAGCACAACGAGGTTCTCGCTCAGTACGTCCCGGCGTATATCGCAGTGCTTGTGCTCCTGCTTGGCGGCATCACCGTGCTGCAGATCCGCCCGCTCTTCCGGTGGATTCTGCGCCAGATCGAGAACTGGCCGCTCGTCAGCCGCGTGAGCAAGCCGCTCGCGGAACTTTACGAGAGCAGCTATGAGCTGTTCCGGCCCGGCCCGCTGATGTTTGCAGTAGGGCTGGGCGTGGTAAGCTGGGCCGGTGAGTGCCTGGGCTTCTTCCTCATCCTGCAGGGGCTGGGGCTGGAGCCGTCGTGGTTGCTGCTGTGGCAGGCGATGTTCATGCTGGCAGCGGCGACCATCGTCGGCGCAGTCAGTGGGCTGCCCGGCGGGCTGGGCGCGGCGGAGTTCACCATCGCCGGGATGCTCCAACTGCTGGTACTTGGTGAGCAGGATGCAGGCTTCGCCGGGACGGCGACGCTGCTTATCCGCCTGTTTACGCTGTGGTTTGGCGTGGTGCTCGGCCTGGTGACGGCCTTTGCCTTCCGCCATCGTCTGTTTCCGGGGCAGGCGGCTGCCTGGCAGCCTGCGCTGCCCGACCCACCCGGTGCAGGAGAAGTGCGTCCATGACGTCTACCCCCCGCGGGCAGTGGCGTGTCGAGCTTCACTGCCACTCAATCTACTCGAAGGACTCGCTGATCAAGCTAGAAGACCTGCCGCGCATCGCTCGCCGCGCCGGGCTCGACCGCATCATTCTCACCGACCACAACACGGCGGAAGGCGCGCTGCGGGCGGCGGAGATGTTCCCCGACCTGATCATCCCCGGCGAGGAGGTCATGACGACCGCCGGCGAACTGCTGGCGTGGTTCGTCCGCGAGAGCGTGCCACCGGGCCTGTCGCCCGGCGAGGCCATCGCGCGGCTGCGCGACCAGGGCGCGATGATCGGCGTATCGCACCCGTTCGACCGCTACCGCAGCGGTGCATGGCAGGCTGATGACCTGCTCAATATTGTGGACAAGGTCGATGCGATCGAGGTGTTCAACGCGCGCTGCATCCACATGGAGGACAACGATCGTGCGCTGGCGTTCGCGCAGGAGCGCGGTGTGCTGATGACGGCGGGCAGCGACGCGCACATTCCGCGTGAGTACGGGCGCGCAGTCATGGTTGTGCCGCCGTTCGAGCACACCCCGGAAAGCTTCCGGCAGGCGCTGGCGGTGGCAAGCCGCGAGGAGCGGTTGAGCAGCTTTGTCGTGCATTTCGGGTCAACGTATGCGAAGTGGGCCAAACGATTCTTCCCGTCATTGAAGCCCTCGGCTGGTTAATCGCTCTGGAGGATTTGGGCGGATGAGCTTCACCGCTGCTGTGATCGCTGGCATCGTGCCGATGCTGATTTACCCGGTCTTTCTGTACTGGATGGACCGCTACGAGAAGGAACCGCTCGGGCTGGTGGCGGCAACCTTCCTGTGGGGGTTCATCCCGGCGGCGCTGATGTCGCTGATCACGCAGGTGATCATCGGTGTGCCGTTCCTGATGCTGGACGCAACCGGCGCGCTGGCCGATGCTGTCATCGCGGTGGCGGTTGCGCCGGTCACGGAGGAGATCTTCAAGGGCGCGGCGCTGCTCATGATCATGCTGATCTGGCGGCACGAGTTCGACGGCGTGTTTGACGGGGTGATCTACGGGAGCCTCGTCGGTTTCGGCTTCGCCGCGATCGAGAACATCCTCTACTTCCTCGACTCGGATGGCTCCATCGTGTTCAGCCGCGCGGTGCTGTTCGGCCTGAACCACGCGCTGTACACCAGCCTCACCGGGATCGGCTTCGGGGTGGGGCGGCATTCGACGAGCCGGTTGGTGCGATGGGCTGCGCCGCTGACCGGGCTGGTGTTTGCAATCCTGGTGCATGCTGTACACAACACCGCGCTCGTGCTCACCGGCGATGTGCCGGGGCTTATCTGCCTGGCCATCGGCGCAGACTGGATGGGCATCCTGCTGGTGTTCGTGGTGATGGTCGCCGCTATCCGCCGTGAGCGCCGCTGGATCATCGACGAGCTGCGGGAGGAGGTTGCGCTGCGCACGCTCAACGCGGACCAGTACGCAGTGGTGGCGTCACCGCTGCGCCGGTTCTTCGTGCGCATGGACGCGCTGTTCACGCACGGCCTGAGCGGCTACCGGTGGGTCGGGCGATATCACCACACGCTGACCAAGCTGGCCTACAAAAAGCACGCACACCGCCGACGGGGCGATGCGGGCGCACCGCTCGCCGAGATTGAGAACCTGCGGCGAGAGGCTGCGGTGGCAAGCGTTGAGCTGGCAAATTTGCACTCAGCAAGCTGATGGGCGGCTGCAGGGATAGGATCGTTTTTTAGCGGGGCTTCTGCGCAAACACGCGCACGAGGTTCGGCTGCCAGACCAGCTTGCCGGACGGCAGCGCCAGGGCGGAGAGGTTCTCGTCGAGGTCGCTGAGGCACAGCGCGCGGACCTCGGCGGGCATCGCCTCGACCTCCGCGCGGCGGAAGGGCCATGCCAGCTTGTAGCGGATAAAGTCCGCTGCCTCCTCGAACACGACCTCAGGCGTCACCACGTCGATCTCGACATGCTCGAACCCCGCGGCTTCCAGTTCGTCGGCGATGTCCGTTGACGTCTCAAATTCGTCCCAGGGGTGGTAGGCGAAGCGGGCCTCGCGCCGCGCGGCGAGGTCCGGGCCTGGGTCTTCCACCGCGTACTCGGCGAGCGTATCGTCCAGCAGCACGCTTAACTCGTCGCTCGTGCCCCACTCCTGCATGGCGAGCCGCCCGCCGGGGCGCAGGGCGCGGTAAGCCTCCGGCATACTCCGCGCGGGGTCGGTGCTGTTGAAGGCGAGCACCGCGAGCACGACATCAAAGGCGGCGGAGCGGAGGGGCAGACAGTGCATGTCGCCCTGAAAGACGTGCGGCGCGCTGCGCCCGGCGGCAATCACCGCCATGCGGTGGGAGAAGTCCATTGCGGCGACGAAGCGGCAGCGTGGGGCAGCGATGCGGGCTGCCAGCCCTGTGCCTGTGCCGAGGTCGAGCACGGCGTCGCCCGGACGGAGCCCGGCGGCGTCGACGAAACTCTCGACGAGCGGGAAGAAGGCCGGCTCGATGTATGCCGCATAGCTCTCCGCCGCCTCCTCAAAGTAGGCCAGCAGCCGGCCCCGAAAGTCCGCCCTCATGCTGCCGCGCCGGGGTCGCTAACCGCCGCGCACTTCGATCAGCGGGGCGCTGCTGTAGACCATGTTGAGCGACATGCTGTAGATCACGACGCTGCGGTACTTGTCGATGTTCTCGCCCTCAGGGATGGGGTAGTTCTGCGCGCCGGTCGGGCTTTTCAGGTCGCCGAGGTCCAGGTGTGACGGCAGCATCGTCTCGGTGCTCGTGCGCGGCATCTCGTTCTCGGAGAGGATCACCTTAAGATCAGGCCCGTTCGTGACCATGAACGGGTCGAGACGCAGCACGCGCTGTGACTCGCTGAGCTGGTAGAGAGAGGCAGTGCCCTCGGCCCGGTGCAGCGGATCGACGGTGGTGAAGTCGCCCGCCCGTGTGATGTGCGGGTCGATACCCGGCCCGAGTTCCTCGACCTCAAGCTCGGTGAGCATCTCGGCAATTGCCGGGTCGAGCGTTGGCTCGGGGGTCGGTGTCAACTCCTCGGTTGCGGCAGCCGCTGCTTCCTCCGTCTCGCCGTCTTCCGGCGTGCCTTCGGCTTCCGCCTCGTTCTCCGCCGCCTCGGCGACCTCGGCCTCTGGCGTTGTGGTGGCAGATGCCGTCTCTTCCTCATCGCCAAACAGACCGAGCGAGGGCAGCCACAGGCTGCTGCTAGCCAGGCACAGGGCGATCAGCCCCAGAAATCCGACTGCGATCCAGCGTTGAGCGTTCATATTAATCCGCTTCGTGTTTCCTCTACCAGATGATCAACGACGGCCTGCAGCGCCGCACGCTGATCCAGCCCCGCCGCAAGGCTGGCCTCGTACACGCGAAGCTGCCGGTCGGCGCTGCTGCCATTGCGGGCGATTACTCGGGCGTACTCAACCGCCTCGCGGCTACCAAGCTCGTCGACAACATCGTCGAGAAAGTCGATAAGCTCGTCCACGAGGTCGGGGAAAGGGACCTGCTCCTCTTTGCCGAAGTCGATCAGGCTGCCGGTGACGCCGTAGCGCACCGCTCGCCACTTGTTCTCCCGCACGAGGTCCCGGCGGTAGATGCGCCACATAATGTTCTGCTCGCGCAGCTTCACCAGCTTGGCGACGAGCGCCTGGAACAACGCGGCAATGCAGATCACCTCGTCCAGCGTGGTGACCATGTCACACACGCGAAATTCGAGTGTATTGTATCGGGGATGGGGCCGCATGTCCCACCAGATGCGTGTGGTGTCGATCTGGCCGTCGCTGGTGCGCTGCAGCGCGCCGACGTTTGCCAGCACCCGCGTGAAGTTCTCGTACTCGGACCACGAGCGGAACTCCATGGGCAGGCCGGTACGCGGCATCGACTCAAAGACGATGTTGCGGTAGCTCTTCAGGCCGGTGTTGTGCCCCATCCAGAAAGGCGAGCTTGTGGAGAGCGCGAGGATGTGCGGCACGAAGTAGCGCGCCTGGTTCATCACGGTAATGAGCAGTTCGCGCTGTGCCGGGGTATCACCAAAGCCGATATGCACGTGCATGCCGAAGATCAGCAGGCTGCGCACGACATGCTGCATCGACTCAACAAACTCGACGTAGCGCTCGCTCTCCGAGATGACCTGATCCTCCCAGCGCGAGAACGGGTGCGTCCCGGCGGCAGCGAGCCATACCCCGGCGCTGTCGGCGATCTCCAGCATGGTGCGGCGCATGTGCCTGATCTCCTCGCGCGCCTCGTCAATGTTCTTGCAGACCCGCGTGCCGATCTCCACCTGCGACTGCATGAACTCCTGCTGGATGCGCCTGCCGCGCACGCGCCCTACGTTCAGAAACTGCTGCACATACGAGGTCAGCTCGCGCGTTTGCGGGTCGATAATCTGGTACTCTTCTTCAATGCCGATGTCGAGCGGTGGGCGCTCCATGACGTGTTCCCCCTCTTGCTTACTGGTGGTTGGCGCCCTCGTCCCCAGCGTGGAAGTTGTAGATGTCGCTCAGGTGGATGGTGCGCGGGATCTCACGGTCCAGCATGAAGCGCTCTTTGAGCACCGCCTCCTCCGCCTCGGTCAGCCTGCGCAGCGGCGGCCTGACGGCGTCGTTCTCGATGATGCCGCCCGCCCGCAGGATGTACTTGATCGCCGCGATGCGGGGCAGGCCGTCAAGCTGGGCGTGTGTCACGTTCAGGCGCTCCTGCGCGGCGGCGGTCGGCTGACCCGCGGCGTGCGCGTCAAACACTGCGCGGTCAAGGTCGCCGAAGGCGTTGGCGATCAGCGTAATGGAACCGGCCCCGCCCCCGGCGAGGTTGTCCGCAAGCAGGCGATCATCGCCGACGAATACCTGGAAGCCGGGGAGCATCTCAAGCAGCGTGCGGGTGTGCTCCCAGTTCTGGCTGCTGTCCTTGATGCCCACGACCTGCTCCGGGAAGGCGTCGCGCAGGCGGGCGATCAATTCAACCGACAGGCCCACAGCCGCGGCGACCGGATTGTGATACAGCAGCACGGCGCCATCGGCGGGCACGCTCTTGCGGATGACAGCGGCGAAGAAGTCGAACAGCCCGTCGTCGTCCGCGCCGCGAAAGAAGAATGGCGGGATGATTACGGCGGCGTCGCAGCCCGCGTCGAAGGCGGCGCGGGTCAGCGTGAGGGCGTCGTCAAGGCTCGCGGCCCCTGTGCCTGCGAGCAGCGTCAGGCCGTTATTCGCGCTGGCGGCTGCCTGGAAGAGCGCCGTGCGCTCCGTCGTGCTCAGCGAGGGGCCTTCGCCGGTGGTACCGGCCAGCAGCACACCGTGACAGCCCCGCTTCGCAAGCTGGCCCAGGCAGGCGGCAAGCTGCTCCGGCGAGGGAGTCTGGCTGGCTGCGTCATACGGGGTGATGACGGCTGCATACACGCCGTCCTGCGGCTTGCTCATACGGGTCTGCTCCTTGGCATCCGGGTCGGCTAACGACAAGTGCTGCATCCAGCAGCACTCGACAGGCACCCGAGCCGGTGATACAATCGACATCTGCCCGTGTGCCGGGCGGTTGCTCGTGCCTCACCCGATTCTATAGCCTGAAAGTCAATTCGCAATAATTCAACCGGTCAGCCCATGCCTCAAACCGTTTACCGCGTTGATCCGAACCATTCAAACCTGCGCCTTGCCGTGGGCTTCAGCCTGGTTATTGGCTTTATGGCGGGGTATTTCGGCGTGCGGCTGCTGTTCAGCGCCCTCGGCATCGAAGGCTCACCGCTCCTGCTGGGGCTGCTGGTGGGCGCGCTCTTTGCCGTCGGGGTCTCGCTGGCGGCAGAGCGGGTGCTGCGCGGGCGCTGGCCCAGCGGGCGTGAGTTGATCGTGACGGACGAGACGGTAACGCTGCACGAGAAAACAGGCGAGAAAACCACGCTGCGCTGGGCAGAGGATATCAGGGTGCTGGCCTGGGGCTTCACCATTACCTCACGGCGGGCATGGGTGCCAAAGGGCTGGATCTGTGCGGCGCTGCAGCTCGCTAAGGGCGACGATATGGTGACGGTGTACGCTTTTATGAAGCCGGAGGATGCCCGCGAACTGCCCGGCTGGCAGGCGTTTGTCGAACTCATCCCGCGTAAAGAGGCAGACAGGGTCCCCGAACTCTTTGCCGAGCAGGAGCCATTGCGCGTCGCCGAAGAAGCTCGCTGGTGGGCGGGGGCGGAGATGGAGCCGGATGACTTCCGCGCGTTTGCGGCGACGGTTGCCGAGCGTCTGCCGAACTGGCCGGAAGGGGGCCTGTAATGCCTGAACCTGCGCGCCGCCCGGCGTGGTGGCTGGCTTTGCTCATCGCGGCGCTCGTGCCGCTCCTGATGGCAGGCGCGACGCACGCGGCGCAGGGTGCGGATCCGCGTTTCGGCGTTGTCGAGGCGCATGACGCCCCGGAGGATGCCGCCGAGCTTGGCGCGGGCTGGAGCCGGGCGCGCTTCCACTGGGGGCTTATCCAGCCGGATGGGCCTGACCAGTGGATCGACGCTGAGCTAACCGAGGCCCAGCTTGCGGGCGAGCAGCGCGCGGGCCGTGAGGTCGTCGGGCTGCTGATCGGCGTACCGGAGTGGGCCGCAGATGACAGCGGCCTGCCGCGCGGGCTGGACCTCCCGCCGGAGGATGACGGCAACCTGTGGGCAAACTTCGTGCGCGAGGTCGTCTCGCGCTATGCGGGGCGGATCGACCACTGGATTGTGTGGAACGAGCCCGACGTGTGGGATCCGACCCACCCGGCGTTTACATGGCCCGGCACGCTGGAGGACTACGTCCAGCTTCTTAAGACGACTTACCTCGTTGCCAGGGAAACCAACCCCGACGCAGTTATCCACCTCGCGGCCATGAGCCACTGGTGGGATGTTGAGCACGGGCGCGACCTGACCTTCCCCGCACTGCTGGATGCCATCGTCGCGGAGCCGGAAGCGGCGGAGCACAATTATTACTACGACGTTGCCACGCTGAACCTGTACTTCAACCCGGCGACGGTGTACGAGGTACTGGAGATGTACCAGGGCTTCCAGTCGGAGCGCGGGCTGGATAAGCCCTTCTGGCTGGTGGAGACGAACGCCGCACCGTCCTCCGACCCGGCCTGGCCCGTCAGCGATATTACCTTTCGTGTCTCGCTGCTGGAGCAGGCCGCCTACATGCCGCAGGCGCTTGCGCTGGCGCTCGCCGCCGGGGCGGAGCGGGTGGCCATCTACAAGCTGGTGGACACCCCCGGCGACATTACCGCGAACCCGGAGCCGTTCGGGCTGGTGCGTGAGGATGGCTCGCACCGCCCGGCGTTTACCACCGCACGGGTCGCCATGCGGGCGCTTGCGGATGCCGGGGTCGTGACGTGGAGCGAGCGCGGCGAGGTGTCGCAGGTCGTCACCGGGGGGCCGGGCAAGGTCACGCGTATCCTGTGGAACCGGGTGCCGGAGGCGCAGATCGCGCGGATACCGGCGCTCGCAAGCTCGGCGGTGATGATGGACATGTGGGGCAATGAGACGCCCCTCGTGCCTGAGAACGGCGAATACACCGTGCCGCTCTACGCCGGGGAATGCCAGGAGACGGTCGGTGATTACTGCATGATCGGCGGGCCGCCGGTGTACGTGATCGAGCGGGTGGGCGAGGGCGCTGCTGGGCCGGATGGCGACCTGCCGGGCATCGTGTCCGTGGAGCCGCTGCCGTCGAATGAAAACGTGCTCGTGGCGAGCGATAATGGAGTCGGCAGGCGCTCGCCGGCGTGGTGGTTGGGGCTGATCGCCATCGTCATCGTCGTGGCGATCTTCGAGTTCCGCTTCCGCCGTCGCCTGCTGCGCCGGTTGCGTGAGGAGCGCGACGGGGATCGTTGAGCGCCGCCCTGCCTTTAACCTGTTTTGCCGAGGAGGAAGCCAATGCAGATTGCCATCTGCTCGGATATCCACGACAACATCTGGAAGCTGGAAACAGCCCTGCAGATGATGCGCGACGTGGAGGCGCTGATCTTCTGCGGGGACTTCTGCGCGCCGTTCACGCTGACGCAGCTTGCCGAGGGCATCAACGGGCCGGTGCACGCCGTGCTGGGCAACAACGACGGCGACCCGCGGCTGCTGCTGGCGATGGCGCAGAAGGCCGGCAATGCCACGCTCCACGGCCAGTTTGCCGAGTTGGAGCTGGGTGGGCGGCGCATCGCTGTGAACCACTACCCGGAGATCGCGCGCGGGCTGGCGGCAAGCGGCCAGTACGATGTCGTGTGCTACGGGCACGACCACACGCTGCACGAGGAGCGCGTTGGCGAGACGCTGCTCGTCAACCCTGGCGAGATTATGGGGCGCTTCGGGCGCAGCACCTTCATGCTCCTCGATACGGACACGCTCACGGTGACGGTGCATGATGTCGAATAATCCCGACCCCGCAAGTGCAGTGGCTACAGGCGTCGGCAGGGGGTGTCTCCTCGGGCTGGGGCTGTTCCTGCTGTTCGCCCTCATCAGCGGGCTGGTGTACCTGGCGCTGCAGCCGTTTGACCTCCCTGAGAACATCCACATGCTGATCGCGATTGCGACCGGCCCGATCGTCGGCACGGTGATCGGGCTGCTCATCGCGTGGCGCTTTGTGACGCGACGCCAGCAGTAGGCAGGGTGGGGCGATGCAGCAGCTTCGGGGTACGCCGCTGAAGCGGTTTCTGCGGGACTGGCGGCGCGAGCACCCGCAGACGCGGGATATTGTGCTCGTCCTGCAGAGCGTGAGCTACCCGGTCAACGTCGGCTCGCTCTTTCGCATCGCGGATGCCGTCAACGTGCGGCATATGTATCTGTGCGGCGCGACTCCCACCCCGCCGAATAAGACGATCATGAAGGTGGGCCGCAACAAGGACACCGATGTTCGGTGGTCGTATGAGAAGAACGCCGAGGACGTGCTCGTGCGACTACGCGACGAAGGCTACCACATCTCGGCGCTGGAGATCACGGACCAATCGCTGCCTTACTATGAAGTCGAGTACCCGGAGCGGTTGGCTCTGGTGCTCGGCAACGAGGATCACGGCGTGACGCGGGGCGCTCTGGCGCTGTGCGACTCGTCGGTGTTCGTACCGATGTATGGCAAGGGCAAGTCGCTGAACGTCCATGTATCGGCGGCGGTGGTCCTCTACCACGTCATTCACCTGCCGGACGAGGGTGACCTGCCGCTGGAGTAGGGGCGGGTCCCTCGCATGGCACAGCGCCGGTGCGATTTGTATAGTCATGGTGGCGGGTGGACGGCAAGCCCCCTGCACGGACACTTGGTAGTTAATCCCTCTTATACCGGAACAGAAACCAGGAGACAGGTATGGTCAAGGTTGTCAGCGTCGAGGAGATGAAGGCTATTGAGAAGGCGACCGACGCAGCGGGCGTCAGCTACGCAGAGATGATGCAGCGAGCCGGGGGCGCGGTCGCTGAGATCGTGCTGCGAATGGTGCGCGACATGCCCGAGGCGCGCGTGCTGGTGCTCGTTGGACCGGGCAACAACGGCGGCGACGGGCTGGTCGCGGCTCGCATCCTTGCCGAGCAGAGCGACGCCCGCGTCGATGCTTACCTGCTCAAACCGCGTGAGGAGAGCGACGAGGTTTTCACCGCCGCGCGTGATGCGGGCGTAGTTATCAGCACGGCGGATGATGACGATGGCTGGCAGGCGCTGCGCGAGCTTGCCGCGGGTGCGGACATTATCGTCGATGCGCTGCTGGGTACAGGCGCGCGGCTCCCCATCGAGGGCAGGCTGCAAGAACTGCTGGAGCAGGTCGCGGCGTCGCTACAGCGAGATGCCAGCGGCTCAGACGATTGGGATGAGGAGGGCCTTATCTGGCCGGCGCACCCGGTGTCTGCTCCGGCGCGCGGGCCGGTCGTTATCGCGGTGGACGCCCCCTCCGGGCTGAACAGCGATACCGGCGAGCTTGACCCGGCGACCATCCCGGCGGACATCACCGTGACGTTCGCTGCCGCCAAGTACGGCCAACTGACGTTCCCCGGCGCGAGCGCGGTGGGGCAGCTTGTCGTCGCCGATATCGGCACGCCGCCGGACCTTGCCGAGATGGACAGCGTGCAGGTCGAGCTGGCGAGCGGGCCGGGGATCGCGCGGCTGCTCCCTGACCGCCCGGCGAACGCCCACAAGGGCACGTTTGGCACGGTGCTCGCCATCGCCGGGTCGGCAAACTACGTCGGCGCGGTCGCGCTGCTGGGCGAGGCGGCTTACCGTGCGGGTGCCGGGCTGGTGACGCTTGCTGTGCCCGCCTCGATCTACCCGATGCTGGCCTCCCAATTGCGCGAGGCAACGTGGATTCTGCTCCCGCAGGACATGGGCGTGATCAGCGAGGATGCCCTTCGCGTGCTGCGCGAGGAGGTTGGTGAAGGCGTAAACGCGGTGCTTGTCGGGCCTGGGCTGGGGCAGGAGGAGCCGACACAGGACTTCATACGGGCGCTGTTCCAGGGCGGGCGGCAGAGCCGCCGCAGCCGCATCGGCTTTGGCCTGCGCACGGATAGCGATGAGGAACCCATCGAGCGCGCGTTTGCGGTCGATGCGCCGCTGATCATCGATGCGGACGGGCTGAACAACCTCGCCCGCCTGGACGAGTGGTGGAAGCTGCTGCCGAAGCAGACAGTTCTCACGCCGCACCCCGGCGAGATGGCACGCCTCACCGGGATGACAACCGAGGAGATCCAGGCGCGCCGCTTTGAGATCGCCGCCGAGAAGGCGAAGGAGTGGGGCGCGGTCGTCGTGCTGAAGGGCGCGCACACCCTCGTCGCGCACCCGGATGGGCGCGTGGTGGTAAGCCCCTTTGCGACCGACGCACTGGCAACGGCGGGCACGGGTGACGTGCTGGCAGGCTGTATCGCGGGGCTGGTTGCGCAGGGGCTGGAGCCGTTTGATGCGGCGGTCGTCGGGGTCTATCTGCACGGGCTGGCTGGCCAGCTTGCAGCGGAGGGGACGAGCACCCGCAGCACGACGGCGGGCGATGTCCTTGACATGCTCCCGGCGGCGCTCGCCATGATCGAAACGCCGGGCGTGTAAGCCCGACGGCTGTGGTGGGATCCAAAATCCGGGCTGGCCTGTGATGGCTGCCCGGATTTTTTGATCAGGATATGCTGAACGGAACGTGGCGGATGGCTAGATGTTCTCCAAGTCGTCACGCAGTTCGTCGGCGGCCTGCTCGGCCTCGTCCTTGAACGTTTCGCCCTCTTCCATGGCAGTCTCGATGAACTGCTCGCCTTCCTGCTGGATCTCTTCGAGCGATTCCTTGCCCTGATGGCGGATGCGCTGGAAGGTCTCCTTGCCCGACTCGGCGGCGCTGCTGACCCGGTTGCGAGCCTCGCTGATCGTGTGCCGTGCCTGCTGCTGGAGGTCCCCGGCCTGCTTGCGCATGCTGACGATCACCTCTTCAGCCTGGCCGCGCACGTTCTGGAATTCCTCTCCGGCGCGGTCGCGCAGCTCAATGCCGCGCTCGCGAAGCTGCTGGCGCGTCTCCTCGCCGGACTGCGGGGCCATCAGCAGGGCCGCTGCCGCACCGATGATCCCGCCGAACAGGAACCCGGACAAAAACGCACCAAAGCTGCCGCCACTGCTATCATTCTGTGTCATGGTGGTATCTCCTCTCCCTTTGTACAGAGTAATCACATATACCGATCAGACTCAAGCCAAAACCAAAAACCGGGGCCCAGCGCCCCGGATATTAGACGCCGTCTGCCTCGTCGTCGGCTGTCGAATCGTCAACGTACGTGGAGAACGGTGCCCAGCCTGTATTCCTGCGGATGGCATTCGCGTGGCCTAGCGCCCGGCTGACCCCCCGCGCTGCCGAAGCAGCCTTCATGACAGGGTCGGTCAGGTGCTTGGACAGGAAGTAGGCCGTCCCCCGCAGCACTCGTACCGTGTCCTGAGTGCCGGTGATGATGGGCTCGCTCTCATGTATCAGCAGGGTGACATAACGGGCGGTCTGTACGACGAGCACCGCGACGGCGACGAGCGTCACGAGCAGGGCCAGCAGTGCGGAGATGATGAACACGTCGCGGACGACCTGTACGGCCAGCGCGACCGATTCGGCGAAGATGGTCAGGACGATCGCCCCGATGATGAGCAGCAAGACGAACCCGATCAGCCCGCCGACGATCCACCAGACAGCGGAGGGAACCTGCCCGGTGTCTTTCTCTGGCGCTTCAATCTTTCGGGGCATATCACTCATGACGCATATTCCCTCCCTTGATGGTTGCGATTGTCAGCTAGCGGAATGAGAGAGTCGTGCCATCTGGCACGGCGAGGCACGCCAAATAAGCCCACCCCTATCCGCAGATTTCATTATAGCATAGGGGGAATGGGCTGTGTAGGCGGGCCTCGATATTTAGGTAGATTTTAGAAGCGGCAGTTCAGGCCGCCGGGTCGTGACGCTCCCTGCCTGAGAGGATGGCGGCTGCAAGGATCGCGACCAGCGCGCCGAGCACTGCCGCCAGCGTGTTCAGCGGCCCGACGGACAGCGCGTTGATGCGCATAATGCCGCCAATTGCCTCGCCGAGTGCGAAGCCAAGCCAGGCGGCTGCCAGCAGCAGCAGGAGGCGACCGCCACCCCCGCCGAGGATTAAGTGTGCCATCGCACCGAGCAGCGTGGCGAGCATCAGCCCGAACACAAACGTGGGTGAGATGGTCATTGACCTCTCCTATTTTGCTTGTAAAAGGGCGCTCTCTGCATGTGTGCCCGCATCTTACTCCCCCTTGGCTTTCCGTGCAACCAGGAGCAGGACAGCGCTGTTCGGTAGTTCTTCCACGTGCCTCTGGACGTGGAAGCCGGCTGCCTCGAACACGCTGGCCGCGCTGACGGGCCATGGCTCGCGCTGCCCGGTTACCCGGTAGAGCCACTCCAGCGCGCGCGCCGGGGCGGATTTAAGCGTTAGCACGCCGTTGAGCACTACGACGAGCCGCCCGCCGGGCTCCAGCACACGGTAAGCCTCGGCGAGCACGTCGGGCCGCAGGATGAAGTCGGTGGGGAAGGTGCTCACAACGGCGCGCACGCTCTCATCGGGGAACGGTATGCGTCCGGCGTCGGCGCGCACGAGGCGGGCGGGCATGCCATGCCTTGCCAGCTTGCGCCGTGCGATGCGCCCCATCGCGCGGGACACGTCCAGCGCGAAGGCCGTCAGCCCGTTCCGGGTCAGGTCGATTTGCAGGTCGCCGGTGCCATGTGCAAGCTCCAGCACGATGGCCCCCGGCGGTGCATCGAGGTGCGGGATGGCCGTTCGCTGCCAGCTTCGCCACTGGCCGAGCGACACAACCCGGCTCACGAGGTCATACGTCCAGGCCAGCTCGTTGTAGAGCAGGCGAAACCCGAAGCGGATGAGCGCCCACCACGCCCGGATCAGCCAGCGCATCACCGGGCAAAGAGCTTCAAATCACCGAAGTTGAGCAGTTGGATAAACTCGCTGTTGAGGAGTTCGCGCGCGCTGGGGTGGGTCAGCGCGGCAAGCTCCGCTTCGCGCGGCTCGACGTAGCTGGCCGTCTGCCGCAGTTCGTCGTCCACATGTCCGGGGTGGCACACCAGCTCGGTGATGCCCTCGGGTACGTGCAGCAAGATCAGCAGCAGATCGCCGAGCGTGGTCTGCTCGCCGTGAAACTCGACGTTAAGGTGGTCGGGCATCGGCGTGCTGATGTGCGTGGTATAGCCCTGGATCACCGCAGCAAGCTCCTCGACGTAGACACGGTTGGTGAAGCCGCCCAGCGCCTCGAGGAAGTCGGCTGCCGCGCTGATGTCGTCGCCGCCGGGCAGCGGCCTGCGCATCGGCACTTCAAGCTCCCGCGCGAGCTTGGCCATCAGCTTCATCGTTGGCGGGCTCATATAGGTGATGTGGTGGTGGCTGTCGAGGTGGTCGGGCAGCCGCCCGGTAAGCTGCTCAAAGCGGGCGACCTGTGCGAGAAGCTCGCGCTCGACGTATGCCGGGTCGATTGTGGGCAGCCGGTTGAGCAGTTCGTGCTTCGGGTAAAAAACGCCGTCGGCGTCGACAAGGCCCTCGACGTCCTCCAGCCGGGAGACGGGACGCCCGGTTGTGAGGTTCAGATGCAGGCCCAGCCCGAGGTCGGGGGCTTCTTTCAGCGCGGTTTTGACCCACTGCTCGGCGGCGGGCATGTTGACCATCACACTTGTCGAGGTAACGATCCCGTTGAGGTGGGCTTCCAGTATCCCCTGTGAAACGCCGGGCGTATAGCCGAAGTCGTCGGCGTTGACAATAATCTGGCGCAGCATCACGAGTTCCTTTCTTCCATAGGGTGTCGGTGGCGGAACAGGGCGGGCTAACGCTCGCCCTGCAGCACATCCTGTACGAGATCGGGCCGGTCGCTGATGATCATGTCAACGCCGAGATCGCGCATTCGGCGGATATCCTCTACGTCGTTGACCGTCCACACGTTGACACGATAGGCGCGGCGGCGCGCCCACTGCATGTAGGGCGCGTCAACCATCGAGTGATGCGGGTGCCGTGCCTCATGCCTGCCGATGAGCGGGGCGAGCCAGCCTCTGGCAAGCGGCAGCGGCAGGTCAGGCGCGTAGAGGTAGCCAACGGGCAGGCTGCGGTCGATCCGCTTGACGGCGCGCAGCGCGAGCGGGTTGAAGGATGACAGCAGCACGCGGGAGGCGAGGCCATGCCGCCGGATAGCGTCAACGACGGCGGCGGCAAGCCTGCGGGCGCTGTTGCCGGTCACCGAGAGCGCCTTCAACTCGACGTTGAGCAGCAGGCGGTGGCCGAATTCCTCGAAAACTTCGTCGAGCGTCGGGATGCGCTCCCCGGCAAATTCCGGTGAGAAATATGACCCGGCATCCAGTTCGCGCAGCGCCGCGAGCGGCATTTGCGCGACCGGGCCGGTGCCGTCCGTCGTGGCGTCGACCGTATCGTTATGGATCACGACGATCTGGCCGTCGGCGCTCAACTGCACGTCGAGCTCAACGCCGTCCGCGCCCTGGTCTGCCGCCAGTCTGAAGGCGGCGAGCGTGTTCTCCGGTGCGACGGTGCGTGCGCCGCGATGCGCGAAGTTCAGCGTGCGGCCCTGGTAGAAATCGGTTAGCGGGAGTCCATGTAGTGGCATAAGGGCATACAAATAAACACAGGCTCCAGCGACGCGCGGGAGCCTGTGTTACAGGTTCTCAGGCGTCGCTATAGATTGACAAAATAGCTGGCCGCGGCGCGGTCGATCAGATTCTTGCTCATTTCGAACGGAACTGCCAGATAACTGGCAATGTCCTTCATCTGGTCGATGAGGTCGCGCGGGTGGCTGCCGCGCAGCGGACGGTTGTGCTTGATGTACCACTCCTGCAGCAGGTAGGCCAGCGCCTGATCATTGTACGGCAGGCCACGGCTCTTTGCCACGCGAATGAAGATCTCTCGGTACTCCTCGAACGAGGGGTCGGTGATCTCGATCTTGTGGCGGATACGGCGCAGGAACGCCTCGTCGACCAGATCGGCGGGGTCGAGGTTGGTTGAGAACACGACCATCACGTCGAAGGGAATCTCGATCTTGCGTCCGTTTGCCAGCGTCAGGAAGTCCACCCGCTTCTCAAGCGGGACGATCCAACGGTTGAGCAGGTCGGCAGGCCGGACCTGCTGGCGGCCAAAGTCGTCGATCAGGAACATGCCGCCGTTGGCCTTCATCTGGAAGGGCGCCTCGTAGTACTTGTTGATCGGGTCGTACACGAGGTCAAGCGTCTCCAGCGTCAGTTCGCCACCGACCATCACCACCGGGCGCTTGATCTTGACCCAGCGCGGGTCCGGGCGGTTGCTGACCGAGCCCGTGCCCCGGTACTCGTCATCTTCAAGCACCTCGTGGTTAACGCTGTCGTACACCCGCACGATCTGCCCGTCGATGTCAACGGCGTAGGGGATGTACATGCTGCTTCCGAGCACGACGCGCCCGACCGCCTCGGAGATGGCCGTCTTGCCGTTGCCCGG